>Ga0214165_1000195_pt1 | contig 47953 bp, 48 predicted proteins | sample TroBogypolimnion_34_FD_153004 | JGI IMG/M metagenome (GOLD analysis project Ga0214165, IMG submission 153004) | Freshwater microbial communities from Trout Bog Lake, WI - Practice 03JUN2009 hypolimnion v3 | ecosystem: Environmental > Aquatic > Freshwater > Lake > Hypolimnion/Profundal zone ... | reverse complement strand
CCTTAGCAACGACTTTGCGATACTGTTTTAAGAGGCGGTCGTTACGACTGCCGACCAGGGTTTTAAGAAGACCGATTACCATGGGATATTGAAGAAAATTAAGACCTTGAGTTTATCACTCGCACCCTCATTTTTTATGAACTTTGCTCCTAAGCCTCCTCGCAACAAACCCGCTCATGAGTGGTTAGATTACCTACGTGACTCTAATGGTCTTGGGGGGATTCTGGCTAAGACCGAAGATCTAGCCAAGCTAAAGGTCAAACTAAAGGGTGCTTTAGCTGAGCTAGATTTGGATAATCTAGCACCTAAAATTGAAGCGGGTTGGCGATCTGGCAGTCAAAATGAGCTTTTCTTACTTGTAAGCAGCGCCAGTATTGCCAGTCGCTTACAGCAGATTTTACCTAGCTTAATCAATGAGTTATCAAAAAAAGGGGTCATATGTGACTCCATTAAGGTGCGCATAAAGCCTGCGCCACCCACCTGGGAAGTGAAATCTAGACCAGATCAAAAAGCATCTGAAAGACCTCGTGGCTTTAATGAAGTTGCTAGGAGATCATGGCAAAACTTAGTGGATAAGCTAGCTCCAGAATCCGATCTGCGCAAAGCGGTCGAACGACTACTTCAGAATAAACCCAAGTAATTTGGGTTATAGAAATACTTTAGAAAAAGAGGGGCTGACTTTCTTGTGAATAGGCCGTAGGAGCCTTATTTTCTGAAAATACGCTAATTTCATAAGAACTTGGGTCTTCCAATAGCTTGCGCAAAAGCGCGTTATTTAAAGCATGTCCTGATTTTTCAGCAATATAAGCGCCAACAATGGGGTGCCCCACTAAATAAAGGTCACCAATTGCATCTAATATTTTGTGACGAACAAACTCATCTTCATAACGAAGTTCTTCGTTATTTAAAATCCGATGCTCATCCAAAACAATCGCATTATCTAAGCTTCCGCCTCGGGCTAAACCCATTTCCCTTAGGGTTTCAACTTCGTGCGCAAAACCAAAGGTGCGGGCACGACCAATTTCACTGCGATAGGCATGCTCTGCAAAATCTACGACAAAACGTTGCCCAGTCTTATCTACTGCGGGATGTTTAAAGTCGATCGTAAAGTCCAACTTGAAGCCGAAGAACGGTTCAAGACGTGCAAGTTTGTCACCTTCCCGCACTTCGATGGGTTTTTTAATGACCAGAAATTGACGGGGTGCATCTTGTTCCGCGATGCCCGCAGATTCAATTAAGAATAAGAATGATGCAGCACTACCATCCATGATGGGTACTTCTTCACCATCCAACTCAATGAATAGATTATCAAGCCCTAAACCTGCGCAGGCAGAAAGCAAATGCTCAACTGTGGAAATACGGATACCGTCTTTTTGGATAACCGAGGCTAGACGGGTGTCGCATACAGCCAAAGCCGTCGCTGGTATCAGCGATCGCTCTGGGGTATCAATGCGGACAAATATAATTCCTGAATTTACAGGCGCAGGCTTAATAGATAACGTGACCTTGCGACCTGAGTGCAAGCCAATCCCTACTGTTTTAATTGGAGTGGCAATCGTGCGCTGCTTCATCATGATGATTGTTCTAAATTCAGGAAAGGATTGCTTAGAGTTGCTTCAAAACTGAAGCAGCACTACTTACCTCAAACTTGCCAGGAGCCTCAAGGTCTAAAGTTTTGACTACACCGTCTTCGACAATCATGGCATAACGCTGTGATCGAACACCTAAACCACGGGCAACCAAATCAAACTCCATGCCTAATTTTTTGGTGAACTCAGCACTACCATCACCTAACATGCGTATTTTTTTACCAACCTTCAGATCACGTCCCCATGCGCCCATTACAAATGGATCATTCACGGAGATACACCAAATCTCATCGACACCTTTAGCTTTAAAAGCATCGAAGTGTTCTATAAATCCTGGGACGTGCTGAGCGGAGCAAGTTGGAGTGAATGCACCAGGTAAAGCAAAAATGACAATTTTCTTGCCTGCAGTTAGTTTTTCCACCTCAAAAGCATTTGGTCCGATGGAGCAACCTTCGCTCGCTTCATCCAAAAATTCATAAAGAGTTGCGTTTGGTAATTTTTGTCCGACTGCAATCATAAAATCTCCCAGTAAATAGTTGTAAGTAAGTATGCCAACGCTAGCGCGGGATTCGTCGTCCGGAGGGGCGCCGCGCTGGCATTTCGCAACTATCTATTGTATTGAGCAGTGGTTTAGTCTGCTTGCTTACGTAAAAAAGCAGGGATGTCGTAGTAATCAGCCCCTTTATCCAACATGGTTTTCGCCTGAGGAGAGCTATCAGCGCCTAATGTAGGAGCTGGTGTAGCTTCGCGCGAACTACGGAAAACCCGTGGCAAATCATATTGGCTATAGTCAACACCAGAGGTACTCGGTTGGGCCGCCAAGGAAGGCATACTCCCAGAACCCTTTAAAGCCATCCCTGCACTGGTACCTAAAGCTGAATCTAAGCCTGCCTTGCTCATGGCAGCAGATGCGCTCGTTGGAGCAAAGCTATTGAGATCAGCCATCGTTGGCATAGCGTCATGCGTACCCGTTGCTTGTCTCCAAACAACTTCTGGTTGGTGACTTTGACGTGCTTGGGGATTATTCAAGCCGGTTGCAACTACAGTTACACGCAATGCATCACCTAAACTTTCATCATATACAGTACCAAAAATCACTGTAGCATCATCAGCAGCATAGCCACGAATCGCAGCCATTACTTCGCGAGTCTCTGACAATTTCAATGAACGGCTGGCAGTAATATTAACTAATACACCGCGAGCACCTGACAGATCAACACCTTCGAGTAATGGCGATGCTACAGCTGCTTCAGCCGCTAAGCGTGCGCGATCCATGCCAGAAACGGTAGCCGTTCCCATCATGGCCTTACCTTGCTCGCCCATTACTGTCTTCACGTCCTCAAAGTCGACGTTAATTAAACCTTGTACGTTAATGATTTCAGCGATACCTGAAACTGCGTTATGCAAGACATCATCGGCGCATGCAAATGCTTTATCAAACTCAGCATCTTCACCCATCACCTCAAAGAGTTTTTCATTGAGTACCACAATCAATGAATCTACGTAAGACTCAAGTTCAGCCGCACCGTTCTCCGCAACCTTCAAACGCTTCACGCCCTCAAAATCAAATGGTTTGCTAATGACACCAACAGTCAAAATACCCATTTCTTTAGCTACCTGCGCAACGATTGGAGCTGCACCAGTTCCAGTACCACCACCCATACCAGCAGTAATGAAAACCATATGCGCACCTTGTAATGCATCCGCAATTCGAGCACGCGCTTCTTCTGCAGAGGCCGCACCGATTTCTGGTTTAGCACCAGCACCAAGTCCGCTAGAGCCTAGTTGCAGATTCACAGATGCATCAGAACGCTGTAACGCCCCAGCATCGGTGTTCATGCAAATAAACTCTACGCCATTTACTCCGCGTTTAATCATATGCTGGACAGCATTGCCACCAGCGCCACCGACACCAACCACTTTAATGATGGTTTTCCCGGCTGTTTCTTGATCTAACATTTCAAATTCCATATACCCTCCTAGGTAATAAACGTACTACGTTGACGACGACGATAAAACTTAAAAATTTCCTGCAAACCATTCCTTCATCCGTGAGAGCACGCTCTGAAAAGTTCCAGACTGAGAAACACGGCGACCACGCAATAATTGCGCCTGGCCCTCCATTAGCAAACCAATGCTGGTAGCAAAACGGGGGCTGCGTAATACTTCATGCAAGTGCCCACGGTATTCAGGGGTACCGATACGTGCTGGCCGCAAGAAGACTTGCTCTGCCAACTCAACCATGCCAGGCATTAATGCGGTGCCACCAGTTAAAACAATTCCTGAAGAAACCATATCTTCGTATCCTGAGTCTCTTACAACACCCCGAACCAAAGTAAATAACTCTTCTACTCGCGGCTCAATCACGGCTGCTAAAGCTTGCTTTGACATAGGACGAGGCTCACGATCACCTACTCCTGGTACATCAATCATGGCTATTGGATCGGCCATATCTTGTCGTGCAATGCCATGCTGGATCTTGAGGTCTTCGGCCTCAATAGTAGGGGTGCGCAATGCCATCGCGATGTCATTGGTAATTTGATCGCCTGCAATAGGAATAACTGCGGTGTGACGAATGGAGCCTTGGCAATAAATCGCAATATCTGTAGTTCCGCCACCAATATCTACCAGCACTACACCAAGCTCTTTTTCATCCTCGGTAAGTACAGCTAAACTCGAAGCTAAGGGCTGAAGAATGAGATCGTTTACTTCAAGGCCACAACGACGTACGCACTTCACAATATTTTGTGCAGCGCTAACCGCGCCAGTCACAATATGCACCTTCACTTCTAGACGTAAGCCACTCATACCAATAGGCTCACGCACATCTTCCTGACCATCGATAATGAATTCTTGAACCAGAATGTGTAGGATTTGTTGGTCTGTTGGGATGTTGATTGCTTTTGCTGTTTCAAGTACGCGCTCAACATCGCCAGAACTTACTTCTTTATCCCGAATGGCGACCATACCGCTTGAATTAAAGCTCACAATATGGTTACCAGCGATCCCAGTAAATACTTGAACGATTTGACGATCGGCCATTACTTCAGCCTCTTCCAGCGCCTTCTGAATGGATTGAACGGTTGCTTCAATATTAACAACCACACCCTTCTTAAGACCTTTAGATGCAGTTTGACCAACGCCAACTACATTAAATTGACCATCAGGCGCTAATTCAGCAACCAAGGCGACCACCTTAGAAGTTCCAATATCTAAACCTACCAATAAATCGCGATTGTCTTTACTCATTCTTATTCCTCATTGCTTTTGCATATTTTTTTTATCATCTACATCACTCTTCTTCACACTCGCAGAAGCAAGATGAACTGCAAAACCATTTGCATACCTTAGATCAATCGCATCTACACGACTTGGCCATTTCTCCTGAACCTGTGGCCAATACTTGAATAAACGAGCGACCCGATCCTCCGTTAGGGTTTTATCGGAACTCTCTTCATCACGACCAAACTCAACCTTCATACCATTTGAAAGCCTAACGTGCCATGCATAACGCTCAGATAGGGTTAAGTTTTTCACTTCAGAATCCCATGGCTTAAACCAAGTGTTTGCTTTTTCATAAAGACGTAATACCTCTTTACTGGCATCTTCTGGTCCATAAAAATCAATTAATGAAATGCCTTCTCCAGCTTCGGATGCACGACCAGAAAATAGTTCACCATGTGCATTTATCAATGTTTGACTATCTTCTCCACCCCAAGTTCCAAAAGGTTTTTGCTCTTCAATGCTCACGATCAAACCATTAGGCCAAACTCGACGAACATTTGCATGACGTACCCAAGGAAGGGACTCAAAGCCACGCTTCACATCTTCTAATCGCACACTAAAAAAATTTCCTTGAACAGTTTCTAATACTTGCTGTTTTACAAGAGGCTTACTAATGTGGTGAAGAGTTTGTCCAGCAAGCGGCTCTACCAATACTTGACGCAAGGTAAATACGGGTCGCTGACTGAGCCACACCAAAATACCAACGCAAACCATTACAGCAAAACACCGCATTAAAAAGCGACTGACCTTTTGCATTCGATCTGGATGGTTCCATAAAGGGGACATCATAAATACGAAGGCCTCACCAACCCAATTTAAGAAAGCGCTCATAACATTCATGTGTTTACGCTCCCCGCACTGAGTAAGGTTTGGCTAAGTACCCATAGAACCAAATCTGCGTATTCAATGCCAGCTGCCTTTGCAGCCATCGGCACAAGTGAATGCGACGTCATCCCAGGGGAGGTATTCATCTCTAAGAGGTAAGGCTTGCCAGTTTTTTGATCTAGCATCACATCAGCTCGACCCCAAGCCCTACAACCCAGAGCGCGGTAAGCTGCTAACGCTAATGCCTGTACAGCGATATTGACATCGTCTGAGAGACCCGTTGGACACAGATACTGAGTCTCATCAGAGAAGTATTTATTGTGGAAATCGTAGTTGGCTTGTGGTGGAATAATTTTGATCACCGGTAATGCTTCGGCACTTTTTCCTTGTCCAACCAAAGGACAGGTTAATTCATCACCAATAATGCAAGTTTCTGCGATGACTTTTTTATCTAGGCCGGCCGCTAATTGATAAGCAGCAGGCAACTCATCAACTGACATTACTTTGGTTAAACCCAGAGAAGACCCTTCGTGCGCTGGTTTTACAATCAAAGGCAAGCCTAAATGTTGCGCAACCGCATTCCAATCACTGCTTGCGGTCAGCTCCTCGAAGTTGGGGGTAGACAAGCCATTGCTGAGCCATATTTGTTTTGTCGCAATCTTGTCAATACATAAAGCGGATGCTAATACACCGCTACCGGTATAGGGCACATTCAATAATTCAAGTAAACCCTGAATCGTCCCATCTTCACCATAGCGCCCATGCAAAGAAATAAAAATCCGATCGAATTTTTCTTGGGCCAATTCAGTTGGGCAACGTAAGCCAGGATCGAATGCATGAGCATCGACGCCTTTAGAAAGTAAAGCTTCTAATACGCCATTACCTGACATTAAGGAAATCTCACGCTCCCCGGATCTGCCGCCAAGTAAAACGCCTACCCTACCGATAGTTTTTATATCCAAATGCGCAAGATCACTTTTCACGCGCTCGCCCCAGGATTTTTCTATGGCATTTTGCTTAGACATGCTTTGTCTCCGCCAATGCATGAGATAAACCAGAGATTGAACCAGCGCCCATCGTGATCACCACATCGCCATCACGCAATAAATCTAATAGTTTTTCAGGCATTTGATTAATCGTTGCCACAAAAGCTACAGCCGAATGATCTAGGCTGGTCTTGGAATTCTTATCTTCAGCGATTACTGCTTTCATCAAGCTTTCGCCATCCGCCCCTGGAATTTTTGCCTCGCCGGCAGGATATACCTCCGTGAGCACCAGAGCATCAAAATTTCTTAAAACTTGTACAAACTCACCAAAGCAATCACGCGTTCTAGTGTAGCGGTGTGGCTGGAATGCTAGAACTAGCCGACGATTTGGATAAGCCCCACGCGCAGCCTCTAAAGTAGCGGCCATCTCCACAGGATGATGTCCATAGTCATCAACCAAAGTAAAGCTGCCACCCGCAGCTAAAGGAATTTCTCCATAGCGCTGAAAACGACGACCGACACCACCAAACTCAGACAAAGCCTTCACGATAGCTTCATCACTTACGCCTAATTCAGTAGCAATACCAATAGCCGCTAAGGCATTTCGTACATTGTGTAAACCAGGTAAATTTAACTGCACTTGCAACTGTCCCGGCTTATTCCCATGTCTTCTTACGGTGCGGCGATCTACCGTAAAGTGCATACGCGCGCCAACTGCCTTAATATTACTAGCACGAATATCAGCATCTTCAGACAGGCCGTAACGCAAAATTGGCTGCGAAACAAAAGGAATAATGTCTTTTACGTTTGCATCATCAATACATAAAACGGCTACACCATAAAATGGCATGCGTTGAATAAACTGCACAAAGGCCTGCTTTAATCTAGCCATATCATGCTGATAGGTGTCCATATGATCGGCATCAATATTGGTCACCACTTCCATGGCTGGAAAAAGCTGTAAGAAAGAGGCGTCAGATTCATCGGCTTCAACCACAATAAAATCACCCTGACCCAAGCGCGCATTTGCACCTGCAGAATTAAGCTTCCCGCCAATGACAAATGTTGGATCCAAACCACCTTCAGCTAACACAGATGCCACTAAGCTCGTTGTTGTAGTTTTTCCATGCGTACCGGCAATAGCAATGCCCTGCTTTAAGCGCATTAACTCGCCTAGCATAACGGCGCGCTGGACAATAGGAATCTTCGCTGCGCGTGCGGCCAAGACTTCAGGGTTATTTCCAGCAACCGCTGTCGAGATCACCACTGCTTCAGCAGTACCGATATTTTTTGGATTGTGCCCAATATGAATGACTGCACCCAAATCTCTTAGGCGTTTTGTAGTCACCCCTTCAGCTAAATCAGAACCAGATACTTGGTAACCTAAATTGAGTAATACCTCAGCTATGCCACTCATACCAGCGCCGCCAATACCAACAAAGTGAATCTGTTGCACGATGTGCTTCATATTTTTACTCCTGCACAAGCTGCGCATACCTCAGCAACTTTTTGGGTTGCGTGTGGCTTAGCCAATGCATGTGCACGTAACGCTATTTTCTTTAAGTCATCACGATTCAAGTGCTGAATCATCGCCGCTAAATCTTGTGCATTGAGATCTTTCTGTGGCAATAATATTGCCGCAGCGACATCAGATAAAAAACGTGCGTTAGCAGTTTGATGGTCATCAATGGCATGAGGGAGAGGAACCAAGCAAGCGGCAACTCCGCAGGCGGTAATTTCTGAAACTGTCATTGCACCAGAACGGCAAATGACTAAATCTGCCTGAGCATAAGCGGCTGACATGTCTTCAATAAATGGGCGAATATCCGCATCTACACCTAGAGTGGCGTAACGATGCTGTAATTGCGCTAAATGCTTATCGCCTGCCTGATGAATCACTGTTGGACGAGCGCTCTTCTCCATTAAGGCTAGCGCCGCAGGAATCGTTTCATTTAAGACGGCTGCACCCAAGCTACCACCAACAACCAAAATAGATAAATTGCCGCAACGTTGTTCATAACGTACTGCTGGCGACTCTACGCTATCAAAATCTGCGCGTATGGGATTACCAACCCATTCTGCGTGGTCCATTGCATTAGGGAAGCCAGTTAATGTCCGCATAGCAATTTTGGCAAGCGCGCGATTTGCGCTACCTGCAATAGAATTCGATTCATGCAAAACCAAAGGTCGCTTTAGCAACTTAGCCACTAGACCGCCTGGAAAAGTAATGTAACCGCCCATCCCCAAAACAACGTTTGGTTTTAAGCGACTGATGATCCTCCAGCTTTGAATACCCGCCCGCAATAAATTAAACGGAAACATGATTTTTGCTTTAAGGCCTTTGCCACGCAAACCGCCGAACGTAACCGCCTCAAATGAAAAATCACCTGCTTTTACCAGGCGATACTCCATGCCATTCTGATTACCAAGCCAAGAAACCTTCCAGCCACAATGACGCAAATATTCGGCAACGGCCAAGCCTGGAAAAATGTGTCCCCCAGTACCGCCAGCCATTACCAAAATTGATGGTTGCGTCACAACTTACCTCCGCGCATCAAGATCCGATTTTCATAATCAATGCGAAGCAGCATTGCAATGGCAACTGCATTCATCAAAATGCCTGAGCCACCGTAACTTACCAAAGGAAGGGTTAATCCTTTGGTGGGTAATAAGCCCAAATTCACACCCATATTAATAAAAGCCTGCCACCCAATCCAGATCGCCACCCCTTTTGCAGCAAGACCAGCAAAGCTACGATCCAATTGAAGTGCGGTACGACCAATCAGAAATGCACGGCGTACGATCCAATAAAACAAGAAGATCACCACCACTACACCAACAAAACCGAGCTCTTCACCAATCACCGCCATGATGAAATCGGTATGCGCCTCCGGAAGGTAATGCAATTTCTCAACGCTTCCACCTAAGCCAGTGCCAAACCATTCACCACGGCCAAAAGCCATTAAGGAGTGAGTTAACTGATACCCTTTATTTGCTGCGTTATCTACCTGCCATGGATCCATAAAAGCCAACATGCGGCCACGACGGAACGGTGAGAGTGCAATCATTGCGGCACCACTAAATAAGCCAACCAAAATCAGACCGCCAAATAATTTGGCATTAATCCCGCCTAAAAATAAAATACCAAAAGCAATGAGCGCCACCACTACAAAGGCACCCATATCAGGTTCAGCCATTAACAGGCCGCCGACCAAGGCGACGGCAATACCCATGGGCAGCATGCCCTTCACAAATGAATGGAGATATTCTTGACGCTGAACTGTATAGCTTGCAGCAAAAATCACAGCAGCAAATTTCATTAATTCAGAGGGTTGGAAATTCATTAGCCCCAATGGAATCCAGCGCTTTGCTCCATTAACGCCTTTGCCGATACCTGGAATTAAGACGGCAATCAAGAGGAGTACTGTAAAACCAAAAATAATAGGTGAGTAGCGATCCCAAACTTTGGTTGGTATTTTAAATGTCCAAATACCAACTCCCATGGCAATTGCTAAAGAAATCACGTGACGAATTAAGAAGAAATTACTGCTGTAGTTAGCGTACTTAGGTCCATCAGCCAAAGTGATAGATGCCGAATACACCATCACCAGGCCAATCAAAGTAAGAGATAAAACAGCCCATACCAGTAATTGGTCGTAATCCATCATGCGAGAGCGCGTCTGCTCCACGCCCGATACCGCATCTCTTAATCCACTACGAAAGTTATCAATGCCACCTCTTGAGTAATTCCAGAAGCGGTTTAAACCTAAACGATTTTCGGGAAATAGCTTTTCTTTTAATTTCATAAATGAGCTCCCTCAAAGCGCATTCCCAGTTCCTGCACTTCTGCAGCAAAAACTTCTGCTCGAGCAACATAATTTGGGAACTGATCCAAACTTGCACATGCTGGTGACAGCAATATAATATCGCCAGATTGCGCCACTTTAGCCGCTGCTTGTACCGCGCTCTGCAAAGTCTCACTCATCACACAGGACACTGAACCTTCTAATGCATCAGCAAGAATTGGGGCATCTTTACCAATTAGAAATGCCCCTTTTACAAAACGCTGAGCCGGATCTCGCAAAGGACTGAAATCTTGACCCTTACCTTCGCCACCTGCAATTAGCCAAATTCGCTTGCCTGTTTCATTGGCAGCCAAACCATTTAAAGCCGCAACCGTTGCACCTACATTGGTGCCCTTGCTATCGTCAACATATTCAACATCCGCAACGATAGCAACGCTTTGCACTCGGTGTGGCTCGCCGTGATAATCACGCAAACCATGTAAGAGCATATTCATTGGCAGACCCGCTGATTTAGCTAAAGCTAATGCAGCCAATGCATTTAAGGCGTTATGACGACCGCGAATACGCAAAGCATCTGCTGGAATTAGGCGCCTTAGTCTTAATGGCTCGGCCTCCACCACGAGGGCAGACTTCCGACGACGTTTTGGCGCAGGCTCAAGATCCTCATCCACTTCAGCCCAAACGAGCCAATCGATGCCGCCTGCACGCAGATCATGCTCAATACCAAAAGCGCCTTGCTCATCAGGACGGCCAGCACCAAATGTAATGACTGACTTATTTGATTTTTGCTCTTCAGAAATTAAGCCCATTACCAGCACATCATCGCGATTAAGAATATAGGTGGTATCAACGCCAAAAATATTCGCTTTTGCGTCCATATAAGCCTGCATATCACCATGCCAATCCAGATGATCTTGCGAAATATTAAGGACTGCCGCTGCGCTAGCATGGAAGGAGCTGGCATATACCAATTGGAAGCTAGATAACTCTAATACCCAAATATCGGGCATATCCGAAATCTGGTCAGATGCCTCTAAAGAAGAGATGAGTTGATCTAGGGCGGCAGGGCCAATATTTCCTGCAACCGCCACTTTCTTCCCAGCACGTTCGCATAAGCGACCCGTTAGGGCGGTAGTCGTAGTTTTACCATTGGTACCAGTAACAGCCAAAATTGAAGGCTTATATTGTGCATTCTCAAATTGAGCCATGCGATCTAAGGCCGCAATACCTCTGGCAAAGAATTCGATCTCGCCCCAGATATCAATAGATAAGTCATGGGCTTTAGTTAAAAAAGTCTGTGCTGGCTCGTGCAACGGGGATAAGCCCGGACTAATGCCAATGACGTCAATATTATTTAATAAAGATTCATCTAGTGGTCCGAAATGAATATCTTTTAAACCTGCGAATTCTAACTCTCCGAGCCATGCTTTCTGCTGCTCAGATAATTGCTGACGAGCTCGACTATCCGCTAAGCGAATGATGGCGCCATTTCGCTGACACCACTTTGCCATCGCCACTCCAGACTCGCCTAAACCCAAGATTAGGAAATGCTCAGGCGCTTGATAACCCTCTTCTAAAATGAGTTTTGGATTAGCGAATGCTTGATTTAAGTTATGCATGGGTACTTTGGCTCAACGTAATTTAAGACTAGATAAGCCAATTAAGACCAATAAGATGGTAATGATCCAGAAACGCACTACCACCTGAGTTTCACGCCAACCACCCAATTCAAAATGATGATGCAGTGGCGCCATCCGAAAAATACGACGGCCCACACCGTAACGTTTTTTAGTGAACTTAAACCAGCACACTTGCAACATCACTGAGCATGTTTCAGCAACAAAAATACCACCCATCACAAAGAGCACAATTTCCTGGCGAACAATAACCGCGATCGTACCGAGCGCACCGCCTAAAGCAAGCGCACCAACATCGCCCATAAAGACTTGTGCGGGATGGGTGTTGTACCAAAGAAAGGCTAAACCCGCACCCCCCATCGCACCGCAGAAAATCATGAGCTCACCAGCGCCCGGAATATAAGGAAAGAGTAAATACTTGGCATAAATCGCATTACCCATAACATAAGCAAATGCACCCAATGCAGCCCCTACCAAGATTACCGGCATGATGACTAGACCATCAAGACCATCAGTTAAATTAACTGCATTACTGCTCCCGACGATCACGAGATAACTCAAAATAATGAAGCCTAAGACCCCAAGTGGGTAGCTAACTTCCTTCATGAAAGGAATAAGCAAATTCGACTTTGCAGGCAAATTTAAGGCAAAGCCGCTTTTTAGCCATTCAAAAAACAATTGCAGCACTTTAAGATTATTTACTTCAGAAACTGAGAATGCTAAATAAATAGCGGCAAATAAACCAATCAATGTTTGCCAAAAAAACTTTTCTCTAGATGCCATGCCTTTAGGATTTTTATGCACTACCTTGCGATAGTCATCAACCCAGCCTACTAAACCAAACCCAAAAGTCACAATCATCACAATCCAAATAAAGCGATTTCTCAAATCAGCCCAAAGCATGCAAGAAATAAAAATACCAATCAAAATTAACACTCCACCCATAGTTGGAGTGCCAGATTTCACCAGATGGGTTTGGGGGCCGTCAGTACGCACTGCTTGCCCCATCTTTAATGCGGCTAGCTTACGAATCACCCAGGGACCAGCTATCAAACCGATTAATAAGGCGGTAACCGTGGCCATTACGGCTCTAAAAGTAATGTAGTTAAATACTCGGAAAAATCCAAAGTCGTCCTGCAACCACTGCGCCAATATTAAGAGCATGTTTTGACCTTTTCTAATAAGGCCTGTGCAACACGCTCCATACGCATAAATCGCGATCCCTTAACTAATATATTGAGATGCTGTTTTTCACTTGCAGTATGGATTTGCAGGGCATCAGTCAAATTGGCAATTAATAACTCAAGGCTAGTAAAGTGCTCAGCACTCGATAACAGCATCTGCTTATTCTTTAATTGATCAAAACTACGCACAGCAAAATAGCTTTGCTCACCAAACGCAAATAACTTAGTGACCCCTTGTTCAGCAGCATAAGCGCCAACCTCTTCATGAAAGGCGGGCCCTTGATCACCTACTTCACCCATGTCGCCCAACACCAACCAGGAAAGCTTTCCTGATTGCTTTAAGGCATCAATAGCTGCCCTCACAGAATCAGGGTTCGCGTTATAACTATCGTCAATTAAGGTACGAGTGGCATCTAATGTTTTTGACTGCATACGACCATTGATCGGAGAAAATACCTCAAGACCTTCTTTAATTTTTTCAAGACTGACACCTGCTGCCAATGCAACAGCGCTGGCTGCCAATGCATTGCGGACATTGTGACTCCCTAATGTCTTTAGTTGCACTTCGATCTTGCCTGATTCTGCTTGAATCTGAACACAACCGGTATCCATCAAAGTTCCAGAAACTGATGCTGTTGCTTTAGTAGCATTAGATATCAATGCAAAATCAATCACTTTTCTACCTAATGCTGCTTCACGCCACATGCCTGAAAACTCAGAGTCTCCGGGGAAAATTGCAATGCCATCAGCTGGCAATGCGCGTAAAGCATCTGCATGTTCCATCGCCACAGCATCTACTGTCGCCATAAATTCCTGATGTTCGCGCTGTGCATTGTTAATCAGGGCAATATTTGCTTGAGCAATTGCGGCTAATTGTGCAGTTTCGCCAGGGTGGTTCATACCCAATTCGACCACTGCCAAGCGATCGCTTGGACGCAGTCGCAATAAAGTCAAAGGTAAGCCAATGTCATTATTTAGATTGCCTTGGGTTACAAGGGTGCATTCATCACCTACCGCCACCTTAAAAATAGAGGCGATCATTTCTTTTACGGTAGTTTTTCCGTTGCTACCAGTCACCAAGGCCAATGGAATAGAAAAATTAGTGCGCCAAGCTTTGGCTAATTCTCCCAAACCCTTTTTACTATCCGGCACGCAAACAGCAGCTAAATTAGGTGGGCACTTCTCCACATTACTGATGAGCGCTGCAGCGGCGCCCGCTTTGGCAACATCCCCTAAAAAGTCATGGGCATCAAATCGCTCGCCAGCTAATGCAATAAATAACTCACCCGCATCGATTTTCCGGCTATCAGTACCAACCCTGGAAATTTCTAGCGCCTGAGCGTACTCATTCGAAATGTTTACCAGTTGACTGCCAGGTAACATCGCATGTACTTGACTAAGGGTGGTCATGACTCCGCTCATATGCCGCCCCCTGCTGCCAACTGAATATGCTCTTGATCAGAAAAATCAAATTTCTTCCCGTTGATTTCTTGGGTTGATTCGTGACCCTTACCTGAAACCAAAACGACATCCTTAGCATCTGCATGCCTTACAGCTGCCATAATGGCTGCGGCACGATCAGTAATCATTTGCACATTCTGAGCATCCGCTTTCATGCCCGCCTGAATCATAGCGATGATGGTCGCGGGATCCTCTGATCTAGGATTGTCACTCGTAATAATCACTTGATCAGCCAAAGATTGGGCAACTCGCCCCATTTGAGCGCGTTTTCCCGAATCGCGATTACCACCACATCCAAATACACACCACACTTTCCCGCCCCGCAAATGTGCAATGGGGCGCAATGCTGACAAGGCCTTCTCTAAGGCGTCAGGTGTGTGTGCATAATCAACCACCAACAGTGGTCCTTCAGTTCTAGCGCTCTTGTGTAATTCAATTAACTCCATACGTCCAGAGACGGGACGCAACTTAGCCATGCATTTACTAGCCTGATCATGGCTTAAGCCCTGAGTTAACAGGATCGTCCATACAGCCAAACAATTACTAAGATTAAATTCGCCCAAAACCGAGAGATGGATCGCATTAGATCCCACAGTCTCATAATTTAATACGGCATCATACCCAGCTGAAGAGAAAACAGCATCTCTTGTGTAAGTACGATGTAGGTGATCGCCAAACTTTTCAAATCCAGCAAAAGCCTCTTTACTTAAGGCATACCCCCAAACGGTTAAACGATTCTGGGCCAACAGCTCAATGGCCAACTCGCGCCCAAAAGAATCATCAAAATTTAATACTGCATGCTCTAACCCTGGATGCTGGAACAGCCTCGCTTTTGCTTGAGCATAGTCGGCCATACTGCCGTGATAATCCAGATGATCTTGAGTAAGATTTGTAAAAACTGCGCAATTTATTTCTACGCCACCAATGCGCGATTGATCTAGTGCATGTGAAGAAATCTCCATGGCCACAGTCTTAGCACCAGCGTCTAGTAACTCTTTTAATTGACTCTGTAAGCGAGGCGCATCAGGAGTGGTGTAGCCCGTTTGTACTAACGCACCAGCAAATCCTGTGCCCAAGGTACCCAAAACTGCAGCCCGATGATTGGCATCATCAAGCGCCTGAGCAAGCCACTGAGTAATACTGGTTTTTCCATTAGTGCCTGTTACACCAATGACTTTTAACTTTTTACTAGGATTTTCGTACCACTCTGAACACAGCTGACCCGCACATACTGCAAGGTCATCAATTCCAAAACACTGGGGATGTTCTAAAAATTCCACTCCCATACCAGCAGGATCAAACACTACCGCGGCGGCACCGTTTTTTATTGCGGATGCAATAAATTCCCGTCCATCACGTAAAGCATCTCCATGACCGACAGGATAGGCAAAAAAGATATCGCCAGGAGTAATCTGACGACTATCAGCAGTAATTTTTGCTGATGCCGCAGTTACTTCACGTAAATACGATATTAATTGGTGAGGTTCAATTTTCATTGCCACGCTCATCTTTTCAAAGCCACTTGTTGCGCCTTGACACCGGCACCGTGAGTCGTAGTAGGGACCTCATTCTCCAACACCATTTGCTTGATGTTCGCATCGGGCAATACATTTAAAGTGCGCAGGGTTTCACTAACGATTGTTGAAAACACGGGAGCAGCAACGTCACCACCATAATGACTGCCGCCAGTAGGTTCATCAATCATGACTGCCACCACAATGCGTGGCGCACTAATTGGAGCAATTCCTGCAAAATAAGCACGGTATTTATTACCGTATCCCTTGCCCACTAACTTATGAGCCGTTCCTGTCTTGCCACCAACTCGATAACCATCTGCCTGCGCTTTGACCGCGGTACCACCTGGCTCGGTTACGGTCTCGAGCATGCCACGCATTTCTATAGCAGTCTTGGCCGATATTACTTTTGAGCCTGGCTTAAATTCTGGGCTACGCTCAATAGTCAGAGGAACCAAGTCTCCGTCACGCGCAAATATGGTGTAAGCCCGCGCCACCTGAAACAGGGAAGCGGAAATACCATACCCAAACGCAATGCGGGCCTGATCACTAGGCACCCATTTTTTATAAGGATGAACAGTGCCAGCAACTGCCCCTGGAAAACCGATTTTAGGTGCCTGACCCAATCCAACAGCCGTATACATATCCCACATCTCTTCTGGAGAAAGGTTATTCATCGCAATTTTGGCTGTGCCAATATTGCTCGACTTCTGAATAATTTGAGAAACCGTCAGGTTGCCGTAAACGTGGGTGTCCGTAATCGCTTTAGGACCAACTAAATATGAAGCACCAATCACCATATTGGTATTGGGTACGATTGCGCCTTTTTCCAAAGCCACAGAGATAGTAAATGGCTTGATTGTTGAACCGGGCTCAAAGGTATCGGTCAACACGCGATTGCGCAATTGCTCGCCGTTGAGATTTTTACGATCATTGGGGTTGTAGCTCGGATAATTAGCTAAAGCTAGGATCTCCCCTGTTTGTGTATCTAGAACAACAGCACCGCCGGCACTAGCATGATGCTCTTCTACTGCACTCTTTACTGCGTTATATGCCAAAAATTGAATCTTGCTATCAATCGAGAGTTGTAAGTCTTTGCCATTTTGTGGCAATTGCAAAATGGCGACATCCTCAACAATTCGCCCTAAGCGATCAACTACAACACGGCGCTGACCAGGGTGACCAGCGAGCTCTTTTTCACGAGAGAGTTCCATACCTTCCTGGCCACGATCTTCAACATTGGTAAAGCCAACCACATGCGCCATCGCCTCGCCTTCAGGGTAAAAACGGCGATACTCATTATTTAAGCCAATTCCAGGAATTTCTAATTGTTTAATTTGCTGAGCTACCTCTGGATCAACTTGACGCTTCAAGAAAACCTGCTTACGGCCTTCGCGTAACTTTTTATGCAATTCAGTCTCGCTAATCTGGAGCAAGCTAGCCAACTTATGCATTCTTTCAGCCGATAAATCTTCAGGCACAGTATCGATGTACGCAATTACCGATTTTGCTTCGAGACTAGTAGCAATTACTTGACCGTTGCGATCTAAAATTTTTCCTCGCGAGGCTGGTAACTCGAGCTCGCGCTGCGTCCCACGGACACCCTTAGCTTCATAAAAAGCATTTCCTGGACCCTGAATCCAGAAGGCGCGAATCAAGAGCAACATGAAGACAAAGAACAGCATAAATAGCATCAAGCGCGACCGCCACATGGGCAAGCGCAATACTAGATTTGGTGTAGTTGAAAAACCTACCGGCCTCATCTAGCCTCCTTCAGATACAAAGTACGCTCTGGAGAAATGGGAATCATATGCAATTGATTGCGTGCCACATCACGAATGCGTGCAGACTTTGACAAATTACGTTGTTCGTACTCTAGGCGTAGCCAATCTTGATTTAACTTACGCTCCTCAATTTGCGCATTATCTAAAGCAACAAATAATTTACGCGCTCGCTGTTGTGCGGCAACCAATGACAGCGCACAAATTAATAATAAAGAGAGCAAAGTTAAGGTTGCGCGATTCATACCAAAGAACCCATACGCTTTTCTGCAACTCTCATAATGGCCGATCGAGCGCGTGGATTTTCTTGAACTTCTTCGTCGCTTGGTTTTACGCGTCCGATAATCTCTAAAACACTTTGTGGCAAATCTTTTTCGCGGACAGGTAATCCTCGGGGAACCTCGACTTTGGCATGAGCTTGCAAAAACTGCTTTACTTTGCGATCTTCAAGAGAGTGAAAGCTAATAACCGCTAAACGTGCCCCAGGCTTTAGCACTGCTAGCGCCGCCTTAAGGCCTAACTCTAAATCTTCCAACTCACGATTAATAAAAATACGTAAAGCTTGGAAAGTTCTGGTGGCAGGATCCTGGCCAGCCTCTCTTGTACGAACCACGCTAGCAACTAGACTTGCTAATTGTGTAGTGGTTTTAGGTGATTGGCCTACTTCTCGCTTGGCCACAATGGCTTTTGCGATTTGAAATGCAAAACGCTCTTCTCCGTAAGTCTTAATCACGTGCGTGATTTCCTCCTGCGAGGCCTGCTCCAACCACTCTGCAGCCGTCAAACCCTGCTCTGTATTCATCCGCATATCGAGCGGCCCTTCGCGACGAAAAGAAAAACCGCGATGTGCTTCGTCCACCTGTGGAGAGCTGATTCCCAAATCCAATAAAATGCCATCGACCGATTCGGGCTCTGCGTATTGATCCATTTGTGCAAAGCTGTTGTGCACAATGCTTAAACGAGGGTCGTTGATTTTCTCGGCAACTGCTATTGCATCCAAATCCTTGTCGAAAGAAATCATGCGCGCATTGGAATCGAGCTTTGAAAGCAAGGCCTGGGTATGGCCACCGCGCCCAAAAGTTCCGTCGATCACCAAAATTTTGTTTGAGGGATTTGAGTTCTGAATGAGAGGGCCGCTGATTAGTGCTGTCACCGCCTCGGCCAGTAACACTGGGCGATGAGTTATGTTCATAGCACCCTGTCATCAAAAATTAAATTGCTTCAACGCTTCAGGCATACCCTGCGCGATGGCGGCCTGTTCTTTTGTAGCGTAAGTTACCGCGTCCCATAGCTCCAGGTGACTACCCATGCCGAGCAATATCACTTCTTTTTCAATGCCAGCCGCAGCTCGTAACTCTGGGCTGACTAAAACTCTTCCTGCGCTGTCTAAATCCATCTCCGCGGCATTGCCAAGGAAAATTCGGCGCCACCAATGAGCGTCCATTGGCAATTGCGCAACACGAGATCTGAAGGTGTCCCACTCAGGACGGGGAAATAGAAGGAGGCATCCATCGGGGTGTTTAGTCAGCGTGACTCGACCCTCGCCCTGAACCAACAAGGCGTCACGATGCTTTGCCGGCACAGACATGCGACCTTTTGCATCTAAATTGAGAGCTGACGCACCTTGAAACACCATTTACCCCACTTTTTCACACTTCCTCCCACTTTAGAGGATCGGAATAAGGGGGTCAAGTCTTTTTAGGGAATTTTTTAGGAAATTCCCTAGTGATTACAAACACTTAGCGTCGTGTCTTAACAAAATAGTAGTTATAAAAATGCTACTTGAAACAATGGCTTGGAAAATATACTTAAGAATAGATCTTAGCTATTTAGCGAAATAATGTACAAATATACTGTATTAATGAACAGTATATGGGGGGTTAAATTTTATAAGCAGTTTCAGTCATGATTTTTGACATTGCTTGCATGGCGTTTTTAATCGGCTTAGGCAATGCAACTCCGCCTGCCTCAATTGCAGCCTGTCCATGCTCAATTTCATCGATGCGCATTTGATCTACGATGGCACGAGAGCGATAGTCCTCTGAAGGTAATTTTTGCAGATGGCTTTCAAGGTGATTTTCTACCTGCTTTTCAGTTTCAGCAACAAAACCCAGACTCCACTTATCGCCAGCTAGGCCTGCTAGTAAACCGATTGCAAAGGAGCCCGCATACCAAATGGGATTGAGATAACTCGTGTGCGAACCTAGCTCTTGAAGGCGTGTTTCACACCAGGCAAGGTGATCCATTTCCTCTTGAGCAGAGTGTCTAAGCATTGCTTGAATTTCAGGATTTCGTGCAACCAGTTTTTGGGATTGATAAAGAGCTTGGGCACAAACTTCACCTACATGATTGACTCTCATTAGCCCTGCGGAATGCTCTCGTTCAAGAGCATTCAAAGTAGGCCCCAAATGTAGTTCAGCTCCAGGATTTGATCGACGTGCATTTGCACCACCAAACACCGAACGAAGTGCAGTATCAAACTCGTTAATGAAGCCGTCTAAGAGCGCCATTTAGATTAAAGCCTTAAATTAAAACTTCTGACTTACAACTTTGTTTTGTCTTTAGGCCAAGATCAGCCAAAAGCGCACGGTCTTGTTCAGCCTCGGGATTACCGGTAGTGAGTAGTTGCTCACCATAAAAAATAGAGTTAGCGCCAGCCTGAAAACACATCGCCTGAACAGCACGGCCTAGCTCTTGACGACCGGCAGATAGGCGAACACGTGCGCGTGGCATCGTAATGCGAGCAACAGCGATTGTTCGAACAAATTCCAATGGGTCTAGAGGCGCCTGCTCAGCAAGCGGAGTACCCGCAACTGGCACTAAATGATTGATTGGAACTGACTCTGGATAGGGGCTCAAATTGGCAAGGCGAGCTAAAAATGCAGCACGTTGCTCGCGCGACTCGCCCATCCCTACAATGCCGCCACAACAGACTGACATTCCTACTGCACGTACATTGGAAATAGTATCCAAGCGATCTTGATAGCCACGCGTGGATATTACTGACCGATAAAAATCCTCACTAGTATCGAGATTGTGGTTATAAAAGTCCAAACCAGCCTCTTGCAGGGCCTGGGCCTGAGTTGCCTCCAGCATTCCCAAAGTAGCGCAGGTTTCAAGACCCAAGGCCTTAACACCCTTAATCATGGCCGCCACTTTTTCGATGTCACGGTCTTTTGGCTCCCGCCACGCAGCGCCCATACAAAAACGATTGGATCCAGCGGCTTTGGCTGCTTTAGCCGCCTCAAGTACATCCTCTAGTTCCATCAATTTATTGGCTTTTACGCCTGTGTCATAACGTGCGGCTTGAGGGCAATAACCACAATCCTCAGGACAGCCACCCGTCTTGATAGATAGCAGAGTTGCCAATTCCACGTCACCATCTGGGAAATAAGTCTGATGTGTCTGTTGAGCCTTAAACATCAGGTCATTAAAAGGCAAGGCAAAAAGAGCTTCGATTTGAGCCACTGACCAAGCTCCGGAAGTTTCTAAGTCTGAATCTACATCCCCAGGCAAATCAGACTGCGATTTGATAAAAGTAAGGGGTTTTTCAGTTATTTGGGCGTCCAGCATAGGTAAATTCCAGAGATTAGAGCAATTCAAGCCTTAAACATAACAGATACAGGTCTAAATTAGGAAAAACTAGTGGTCAAATACCAAACATGAAGGTTATTTCTGATTTAAATCAAATTCCCCTAGTGGACCGCAGTTTGACCGCAGTTTGGCACCCCTGCACCCAAATGAAACATCATGAGTCATTACCCCTGATTGCCATTACTCGCGGCAAAGGACCTTGGCTTTACGATGAGTCAGGAAATGCCCTGTTAGATTGCATCAGCTCTTGGTGGACTAATTTATTTGGCCACTCCAACCCTCAAATTAATCAAGCGATCTGCTCTCAGTTAGAAAAAATTGAACATGTCATGCTGGCCGGGTTCACACACCCTCCAGTGGTTGAGTTATCAGAAAAACTTTCCGCCTTAACAGGTGGAAATTTAGGTCATGTGTTTTATGCCTCCGATGGTGCTTCGGCTGTAGAGATTGCCTTAAAGATGAGTCACCACTTTTGGCAACTGCACAACCAACCCGCAAAAAAGAAATTTGTTTGCCTGGAAAATGGGTATCACGGTGAAACATTGGGTGCATTAGCCGTTACGGATGTAGCGATTTTTCGTGAAGCCTATGGCTCTTTGCTGCAAGATGTCTTTACCGTATCGTCACCAGATTCTCGCAAAGCACAAGCTGGAGAGAATGCCGATGATGTTGCGCGGCGTGCGGCTGCAGAACTAGAAAAATTATTTGCCAAAGAGCATCAACAGATTGCGGCTGTGATTATTGAGCCCTTAGTGCAGTGCGCCGGGCAAATGGCAATGTATTCACCGGAGTACCTCCGTCTAGTAAGGGGCCTATGCGATCGTTATGACATTCATTTGATTGCCGATGAAATTGCCGTTGGATGTGGACGTACAGGAAAGTTTTTTGCCTGTGAACACGCTGGCATTTGGCCAGACTTCTTAACACTTTCTAAAGGGATTAGTGGCGGCTACCTACCCTTATCCCTCTCAATGACTACTGACAAAATTTATCGCGCCTTTTATAGCGATGCAACGAAACAGGGATTTTTACATTCCCATTCCTACACTGGCAACCCCCTTGCTTGTGCTGCAGCATTGTCATGTCTGGAAATATTTGAGCAGGATCATGTTCTTAAAAAGAATATTGACCGCAGTGATGATCTCGCACGTGCTTTTGCATGGGCAAAAATAGATTCTCGCATTGAGCACTGGCGACAGCAGGGCATGATTCTCGCGTTTGATGTAAAGCAGTTTGCTCTTAAGAACCCAGGCGCATTTCCTCGTGAAATGTTTTCTGCAAGCTTAAAAGAAGGCGTGCTTATTAGGCCTATTGGCAATACGATTTATGTGATGCCTCCATATATATTGTCAACAACAGAGGCCATACAAATGGGTGCATCGGTACAACGCGCCCTCGAACAGGCACTTGCGTGAAAAAAACCTTTACCGCTTTTAATTTAGCAGAGCAGCAGATTGCACAATTAGATATGCAATTATTGAAGCGCAGATTACGCATGACTGAAAAGCCCTGCGATACCACGGCTCTTGTTAATAATAGAGAACTCAAAGCTTTTTGCAGTAACGATTACTTAGGTCTTGCAAATCATCCTGAATTGGTGATAGCACTTGGCGAAGGCGCTAATAAATATGGTGTTGGTAGCGGGTCTTCTCATCTGATCAGTGGTCATAGCATTGCGCATGAACTTCTTGAAAAAAAATTAGCCTCCTTTCAAAATATCCATATTCCTGATGCGCGAGCATTATTTTTTAGCACTGGATATCTCGCTAATCTTACTGCGATCACTGGTCTAGCAAGACTGGCACAGCAAGGGGAGGCCAGTATTTATTCGGCGAACTTAAATCATGCCTCCATTATTGATGGTGTGCGCTTGGCTAGCGCCCAGACGAAAGCGACAGTAATTTTGTTTGATCATCAGAATCTTGACTCCCTGATTGAATCGCTAAAAAAAGATTCGAATTCGCTAAAGCTGATTGTGCTTGATGGTGTCTTTAGCATGGATGGCGATCTGGCGCCAATAAAAAAGCTAGCTGACATCGCAGAGAAATATGACGCCTTACTCTTAATCGATGATGCCCACGGCTTTGGTGTACTTGGAGAACATGGTCACGGCATTCTAGAGATGTTCAATATTTACTCCAAAAGAATTATCTATATTGGTACCCTTGGTAAAGCTGCGGGTGTGAGTGGTGCTTTTATTTGCGGACCCTCCATTTTGATTGAATGGCTTATTCAAAAAGGACGCCCTTATATTTACAGTACTGCAACCCCGCCAGCGATTGCGCATACCTTGTTAAAAAGTCTTCAACTGATTGAGGGGGATGAAGGCGTTCGTCGTCGCCGACAATTAAATCAATTGATTGAAATATGGCATGAGGAGATGAATTTCTCGAAATGGAAAAAAGTCGTTTCATCAACACCCATTCAGCCCGTTATTTTAGGTAGCAATGCCAATGCGTTGGCTGCCGCTAAATTATTAGATGATGCTGGCTATTGGATTCCGGCAATTAGACCACCTACAGTTCCTCTTGGTAGTGCGCGCCTACGCATTACCTTTTCCGCCAATCACAGTGCGGAGGACTTGCGTGCGCTGATAAAAACTCTCAAGACGATTGAGCATCAGTTAGAAAGTGAGCCTCAATTGTGAAAAAGCACTCGAGTTACTTTGTAACTGGAACAGACACCGAAGTAGGTAAAACTTTAGTGAGTGGTGCACTGATTCTAAAATTAAGAGCATCAGGCCTGTGCGTTTCTGGATTTAAGCCTGTGGTTGCTGGCACCTATCTTGATCGCTTCGGGAAAACAAGGAATGAAGATGTGGAAACATTGCGCATCGCGTCTAATCTTTCACCTAACGATCCATCTTTATGTCCCTATATTTTGGATCAAGCAGCAGCTCCGCACATAGCCGCAAACGCTCAAACAATACGCCTTGAGGCAGAATTAATTCTGCAAGCATTTCGGGATATCAGCACCAGATTTGATGCAGTCATTGTGGAGGGTGCTGGAGGATTTTTAGTACCCCTCAATGATCAAGAGGATTTGGGTGATATTGCCCAAGCGATGGATTTACCTATTATTCTGGTAGTTGGCATGCAATTAGGGTGCATTAACCATGCTTTACTGACTTATGAGGCCATTCAAGCCCGAAATTTAATCATTGCCGGCTGGGTGGCAAATACCCTTTCAATAGAAATGCCATCGCTTAATGAGAATCTGAAAACCTTAAAAAACCGGATTTCAGCACCCTTTTTCGGTCTTATCCCCACTTTACCTAAAAACCTACAAAAGCTAGATAACACCCCTTATTCCTTGGAGGCACTGCAATTTGCAGCGGAACATTTGGAGCTAGAGCGATAAATTCGGCTAAGATAAAGGGATGCGATTACTTCCAGAAATCGTCGATTCCGCCGAAGCCATTCAAGAGATCCGACGTAACATTCATGCTCATCCCGAATTACGGTTTGAAGAGAATCGTACGGCTGATCTGGTAGCTGAAGCCCTCTCAAGCTGGGGTATCTCGGTTTATCGTGGCCTCGGTAAAACTGGTGTTGTTGGAAAGTTAGAAGGTGATTTAGGCCCAGGCAAGATGATTGGTCTGCGCGCCGATATGGATGCCCTTCCTTTGCAAGAACACAATACCTTTGCTCATACCTCAAAGAATGCTGGAAAGATGCATGCCTGTGGTCATGATGGTCATACAGCCATGCTGCTTGGTGCTGCTCAGTATTTATCAAATCATCGAGAATTCAAAGGCACGGTTATTTTTATTTTTCAGCCAGCAGAAGAAGGTGGTGCGGGCGCAAAAGAAATGATTCATGATGGCCTTTTCAAGCAATTTCCTTGCGATGCTGTCTTTGGATTGCATAATTGGCCTGGCTTAGGAGAGGGTTATTTTGGTGTGACGTCGGGACCGATGATGGCCTCAAGCAACACTTTTGAAATCACTATTCGCGGCAATGGCGGTCATGCAGCCCTACCCCATAACAGCGCCGATCCTGTTTTGACTGGTGTTCAGGTTGTGCAGGCCCTACAAAGCATCATCACGCGCAATAAACGCCCTGTTGATGCCGCTGTTTTATCAGTCACTCAATTTCATGCTGGCGAGACTAGTAATGTCATTCCCGATAGCGCCTTTATTGGCGGCACTGTACGCACCTTTACATTAGAAGTCCTGGATTTAATTGAAGAACGCTTAAAAGCCATTTCCCACAGCGTTGCCAATGCGTTTGATTGTCAGGCAGAAGTCAGTTTTTCTAGAAACTACCCGCCCCTCATTAATCATGGCACTGAAGTAGACTTTGCATCTGAAGTGATGAGCGAGCTGGTGGGAGCGCAAAACGTCAATACTGCAATTGATCCGACCATGGGTGCGGAAGATTTTGCTTTTATGTTGCTCGAGAAACCCGGCTGCTATGTCTTTTTAGGTAATGGCGACGGCGACCATCGCGCAGTTGGGCACGGTATGGGTCCATGCCATCTGCATAATCCCTCTTATGACTTCAACGATGCCCTTATCCCTATTGGCGTGAGCTATTGGGTCAAACTCGCGCAGCGTTACCTAGAAAAACATTAAGAGTTCGTAAATTTGGCTGGGCGTTTTTCCATAAATGCTGTCATGCCTTCTTTTTGGTCATTTGTTGCGAAGCAGGCATGAAATAATCGGCGCTCAAAATGAATGCCTTCTGACAGAGTGGTTTCATAAGCTGTATTGATGGCCTCTTTAACCATCATGGCTGTCAACAATGGCATATCAGCAATACCCTTTGCAATGGTTTTTACTTCTCTCAATAAATCTGCCTGAGGAAAGATGCGAGATACCAAACCAGAGCGTTCAGCTTCAGCAGCATCCATCATGCGACCCGTAAGCGCTAAATCCATTGCTTTCGCTTTAGAAACTGCCCGCGGCAATCGCTGTGTACCACCCGCACCAGGAATAATTCCCAACTTCACTTCAGGTTGAGCAAACTTTGCATTATCAGCGGCCATAATGGTGTCGCACATCATGGCCAACTCACATCCGCCCCCCAAGGCATAACCGGATACCGCTGCAATGACTGGCTTGCGCACTTTTTTTATCTGCTCCCAATTGCGCGTAATAAAGTCTGTGCGGTACGCATCCTTAAATTCATATTGGGCCATGGAAGCGATGTCCGCACCAGCAGCAAAGGCTTTCTCGCTGCCGGTCACAATAATGCAACCAATGTTGTCATCAGCATCAAAGGCTAACAATGCAACGCCTAGTTCATCCATTAATTCATCATTAAGGGCATTGAGTACTTGGGGGCGATTTAAAGTAATCACGGCAACCTTACCGTCTACTTCAGTCAAAATAGTGTTGTAGCTCATAAATCCCTTTCAAATCTTACTTCGATCAGCGTGGTAGCAATACCCACATCTTGCCATTTTGTTTCATCCGTCCAGCCAATTCCCCAGCCGAATCTCCAGAGCCCCAGTAGTAATCAGCCCGTACACCGCCCACAATTGCCTTGCCCGTATCCTGAGCCATCACCAGCTTTTGGAGCGGCTGGTTACTCAACGGCTTAGTCGTAGCTAAAAATACTGGCGCCCCTAGGGGGAGGGCCTGAAGGTCAACCGCAATACTTCGTTCGCTCGTTAATGGCACGCCCAAAGCTCCATTAGGACCTAGGTCTGAACTGACATTACCCGACAACTCTTTAAAGAAAACAAAGCGAGGGTTGGCATTGAGCATTTCAGTCACCTGACCAGGATTGCGTTTTGCCCACTGTGAGATACCTTGCATAGTGGCTTCGCTACGATTAATTTCCTTGCGATCTAGCAACCACTGAGCAAACGATTTAAAAGGCTGGTCATTGGTACCGGCATAACCCAAGCGCAATACACGTCCATCCTCAAGGCGAATTTTTCCCGAACCCTGAATCTGCATAAAGGCAGCGGCTACGGGATCCTGAACCCAGGCAATCTCTAAGCCGTGAAGTGCTCCTGAACTAATGAGTTCAGAGCGAGATGGAGCTGGCATTGGCTTAGATTTTTTCCAAGCATTGGGATAGGCATATAGAGGCACAGAATAGGCACCAGTTTTTGTTTGGGAACCATTCATCACGGGCTCGTAGTAGCCAGTAATTAAACCTGACTCACTTCCTGAGTTATTGCGGATTTCAAAGGCCTGAAGGTTGTTCTCAAAATATTGGCGAATAGCTTGACCATCTTTGGGTGAGACAGTACTGGTTTTGACACAGACTGCTTGCCAATCAATCTCACTATTTCTTTTTCTGAAAGCATCACAGCTTTTTAGCCATGCAGGCCAGGCTTGAGAAAGATCGTCTTCCTGCCACCCCGGCAAGGCCTGCCAGGAAACCGCGCTAAAGCTGGCAATAGAGGATCTATAAGAGGCGGGCATACCTCCACCGGATCGGTAAGCTGGACCCCGGGTTGGCGGGGTTGAACAAGCCACCATTAAACAAGTCATAGTGATAACGAATACACTAAACCAAGCTTTTCGCCCAATAGATGTAGTCAACCCTGTGAATTTAGAAATCATGATTGCCAATTTACTCGATGAATACCCAATGATCCTATTTGTATTGGAGGGTGGTATTGCGTTAGTACTCCTCCTGTTCATTGTTCTATGGACTGGCAAAGGGAAAAAGTAAGCTTAAATCGCGTGCATGTTCATTAATGCAGTGTTCTGGGCATAACCAAGGCAAATTCAGGAATCTGCGCCTGAAAAAATTGAGCGTCCTCAGTAACGCAGAAGTATTCCCCGCGCATAGTTCCTACAGGAGTGGGTAAGGTAGCCCAACTAGTGTATTCAAAATGCTCACCAGCTCGTAACAAAGGTTGCTGACCAACCACCCCTAATCCCCGCACTTCCTGGACATCGTTATCCCCGTCTGTAATGAACCAATGCCGGGCAATCAGCTGCACACTACTCGCCCCAGCATTACGAATGGTGATGGTATAGGCGAAGGCAAATTGGCGGTTATCGGGGTCGGACTGCTCAGGCAAATACTGGGATTTGACTGTAATGTTGATTTCATGAGGATTCATGCTCGAATTCTGCTCCATCCTAGAGTCAACTGCAAGCTAGAATCTAGGGATGGATAGCCAGAAATTGCCCCTCGACCCCCAGTTTATTATTGCCCCCTCTATTTTGTCGGCTGACTTCGCCTGCCTTGGCAAGGAAGTTCAAGACGTTTTGGCTGCTGGAGCGGACTGGATTCACTTTGATGTCATGGACAACCACTATGTCCCCAATCTGACGATTGGCCCTCTCGTGTGTGAGGCTATTCGCCCTTATGCGATGAAAAATGGCAAACCAGCCATGATTGATGTGCACCTGATGGTTGAGCCAGTAGATCGCTTAGTTCCTGATTTTGCAAAAGCTGGGGCTAGCCTGATTAGCTTTCATCCCGAGGCAAGTCCACATGTGAACCGCACACTTAATCTCATTCGCGATCAAGGTTGTCAGGCTGGCTTAGTTTTGAATCCAGCGACCCCCCTAGATCACCTTGATCACACCCTAGAGTTACTCGACTTAGTGTTGCTAATGTCCGTAAATCCTGGATTTGGTGGTCAATCCTTTATTCCTAGTACGCTCACAAAAATTACTCAAGTGCGCGCTCGCTTAGATCGGCATCAAGAACAGACGGGGCACCACATTCGCCTTGAAGTAGATGGCGGAATCAAGGTCGACAATATCGCAGATGTAGCCAAAGCTGGGGCAGATGCCTTTGTTGCCGGTTCAGCAATTTTTGGCAAAGAAAATTATGCTGCCGTGATTGATGCGATGCGGACAGAATTAGCGAAGTCGAGAAGAGTCTGATGGAGCGCGAAGAATTTCATGCCCTAGGTCAACAGGGTTTTAATCGTATCCCACTGGTGAAAGAGGTTTTAGCAGACCTAGAAACACCGCTCTCCCTTTATGTCAAGCTCACCCAAGGGCTTAGCCAAAAAAATACTTACTTACTTGAATCAGTCTTAGGTGGAGAGCGTTTTGGTCGCTTCTCCTTTATTGGTTTGCCTGCAAAAACGATATTGAGGACGGCGGGTACGCCGAGCGCCCCACTGACAGAAGTCTTAACCGATGACATAGTGGTTGAAAGCAATCGCGATAATCCGCTCGATTTTGTTGATGCTTATTTCAAGCGTTTTAAGGTCGCATTGCAACCTGGTCTGCCCCGATTTTGTGGTGGTCTTGCCGGCTACTTTGGTTATGACACTGTTCGCTATATTGAATCTCGCTTAGCTAAACATAGCCTACCCGATGAATTGGGTGTGCCCGATATTCAGCTGATGCTGACTGAAGAATTGGCCGTGATTGATAACGTAGCGGGCCGCATTTATTTAATTGTTTATGCAGACCCCAGCATTGCGAATAGTTTTGAAACAGGCCAAGCCAGATTAAAAGAGCTGCTCGCCTACCTGCATCAGCCAGTCAGCATGCCCGCCTCACTACCCAGCGCCAAAACAGAGCTCATCCGCCAATTTAAAGCGGAAGATTTTGAAAATGCTGTGCGCAAGACCAAGGAATATATTTTGGCCGGTGATTGTATGCAGGTCGTGATCGGTCAACGCATCAGCAAGCCATTTACCGATTCTCCTTTATCTCTTTACAGGGCGTTACGCTCATTAAATCCCTCGCCTTATATGTATTTCTATGACTTTGGCGACCTTCAAGTCGTTGGATCTTCTCCAGAGATTTTGGTCCGTCAAGAAAAGCGTGAGTCTGAAAAAATCGTGACTATCCGCCCATTGGCGGGTACTCGACCACGTGGTGGAACGCCCGAAGAAGACGATCGTCTTGCCAAAGAACTGCTCGCTGACCCAAAAGAAATTGCAGAGCATGTCATGTTGATTGATCTGGCTCGAAATGATGTGGGCCGTATAGCCAAAACGGGGTCTGTTAAGGTGACCGATTCCATGTCCATTGAAAAGTATTCCCATGTGCAGCACATCGTGAGTTCCGTAGAAGGCGAGTTGCTCGACAATATGAGCAATATGGATGTTCTTCGGGCAACTTTTCCTGCCGGCACGTTATCAGGCGCCCCAAAAATTCGGGCCATGGAAATTATCGATGAGATGGAAATTGTAAAACGGGGTGTTTATGGTGGCGCAGTAGGTTACCTCTCGTTTTCCGGTGATATGGATGTGGCGATTGCCATTCGTACTGGTGTCATTCGTGAAGGCGTCTTGCATTCACAAGCAGGCGCTGGGGTAGTCGCAGACTCAGACCCTACCGCTGAATGGAAAGAAACAGAAGCAAAAGCCCGCGCAGTATTAATGGCAGCCGATTTAGTACAAGGAGGACTCGATGCTCCTCATGATTGATAACTATGATTCGTTTACTTACAACTTAGTGCAGTACTTTGCTGAGCTTGGTGAGGATGTAAAAGTATTTCGAAATGATGAAATTACCGTGGAAGAGATTGCGAAATTAAATCCTGCGCGCATCTGTATTTCGCCAGGACCTTGTAGTCCTGCTGAAGCGGGCATCTCGGTTGAGACCATTAAACGATATGCAGGTCAAATTCCAATTCTGGGAGTGTGCTTAGGGCACCAAGCTATTGGTGAAGCCTTCGGCGGACACATTATTCGAGCCCAAAAGGTTATGCACGGTAAAACTGATGACATTCACCATACCGGCATCGGCGTCTTCAAAGGCTTGCCCAGCCCATTTAAGGTCACCCGCTATCACTCATTAGCCATTGAGAAAAGCTCATTACCAGCTGTCCTGGAAATTACTGCCACCTCATCGGATGGTGAGATTATGGGTGTGCGTCACCGTGAATTTGCAGTCGAAGGGGTGCAGTTCCACCCCGAATCGATTCTTTCTGAGCATGGTCATGCTCTACTCAAGAATTTCTTACAAGCGAAGTAAACCGTTAGCGCCATGTCCATTACTCCTCAAACAGCATTGCAGCGTTGCATCGAACATCGCGAACTATTTCATGACGAGATGACCGCTATGATGCGGCTCATCATGAGCGGCGACATGCCACCTGCTTTAGTTGCGGGGCTTTTGGTCGCTTTACGCACTAAGAAAGAGACTGTTGGGGAAATCGCTGCTGCAGCCCAAGTGATGCGCGAGTTTGCCACTCCAGTCCATGTGACAGACAGAGCAAACTTAGTTGATGTTGTCGGTACTGGTGGTGATGGAGCGCATACCTTCAATATTTCCACGGCAGCGATGTTTGTCGCGGCTGCTGCAGGCGCGAAAATTGCCAAGCATGGTAATCGTAGTGTCAGTAGTAAATCTGGTAGCGCAGATATTTTGGAGGCGCTTGGCGTTAAGTTGACCCTTTCTTCAGAGCAAGTTGCTCAATGTATTTCTCAGGTTGGCGTAGGCTTTATGTTTGCCCCAAACCATCATCCTGCAATGAAGAATGTGGCGTCTATTCGCAAAGACTTGGGTGTGCGTACTATTTTTAATATCCTCGGCCCCCTGACCAACCCAGCTGATGCCAAACGCATTCTGATGGGAGTCTTCCATCCAGACTTGGTTGGCATACAAGCACGAGTATTACAAGTCTTGGGAATGGATCATGCTTTAGTGGTCCATGGCCGCGATGGTTTAGATGAAATTTCCCTCGAAGGTCCAACGCTGGTTGGGGAATTAAAAGATGGCGTCGTGCGTGAATATGAAATTCATCCTCAAGATTTTGGCCTTAAAACTGCACCCACCATTGATTTCAAAGTCGCTCATGCAAAAGACTCCATGGCAATTGTGTTGGATGTACTGAATCAAAAAACAGGCCCAGCCAGTGATATTGTTTGCTTAAATGCAGGCGCTGTTTTGTATGTTGCCGATGTTGCCCCTGATATTGCCAGCGGCATTCAAATGGCAAAGGCTGCAATTAAATCTGGAGCAGCGCGTCAAAAACTCGATCAATTTATCACCGCAACTCAGAAATAATTCAATCTACCCATGAGCGATATCCTCGATAAAATTGTTGCCACCAAGAAGCTTGAAGTCGCCGCAGATTCCCATAAAATATCCCTTGCTGCTCATCGTGATCTGGCGGAAGAAAACAATCTCGATACCCTATTAAAGCCCCGTGGCTTTATAGCGTCCATTGAGAAAAAAATTGCTTCTGGAAAAGCAGGGGTCATTACGGAGATTAAAAAAGCAAGCCCTAGCAAAGGCGTCTTGCGCGAGAACTTTGAGCCAGCACAAATTGCTAGGGCATATGAAAAAAACGGGGCAGCCTGTTTATCGGTTCTCACCGATAAGGAATACTTTCAGGGTACCAATGCCTATTTGCAAGTTGCTCGTGCCGCCTGCTCCATTCCTGTTCTCAGAAAAGATTTTACGATCGACCCCTATCAAATCTATGAGGCAAGATCCATTGGAGCAGATGCTATCTTATTGATCGTCGCGTGTCTTGAGCTAAACCAAATGAAAGAATTAGAACTCTGTGCTCAAGAGCTGGGCCTTGATGTTCTAGTCGAAGTACATAATGCCCCCGAACTAGAAAAAGCCCTAGAGCTGAAAACACCTTTACTAGGAATTAATAATCGTAATCTGAAGACCTTTGAAGTCACTCTTCAAACTACGCTTTCTTTACTATCCATGGCGCCAAAAAACAAAATACTGGTAACGGAATCAGGCATTATGACGCCGGCCGATGTACAACTGATGCGTGAGCATCAAGTCAACGCATTTTTAGTAGGCGAAGCATTCATGCGTGCAAGCGACCCTGGTCTTGCTCTCAGCGAACTATTTTCTTAATTAAGTACTAAAAGACCTTTCTTGATCTTAATAAATCAAGGCCATACTTAACTACTGCAATCAAAAGCAACGTCCCTGCCACATCCCCAATAAACATCACCAGAAAGTGATTCATAGTTCCCGCTTCTGCAAGACCACGCACGGCAAACCACAACTGATGCAATCCGGAACTTAAGAGTGCGTAAATCAAGACACAAGCGACTAGCTTAGGTAGACTTAGGTTACCTAAATCTGGCCCTAACCTCACGTTGGTAAGGATAAAAAATCTTGCTAAATAAGGCGCAAAACCAGAGATAAGCCCAATACCGATGCAGGTAGTGAGGTCGTAAGGAAACTCACTAAAGTAACTAATGAGAAAAGAGGCAAGTGCGATGCCAATGGCCCCTGGTAAGCCAAAAATCAAAGTTAAAAATAAACGTAACCCAGCGGGTAGATAAATCCAACTAACTTCTGCGCTATAAGTCAGATCAGTGGTCAGCCAAGAATTTCCATAAAATAAGGCGCCATAGACCACAGCACTAATTACAAGCCCTGCAACCCATTCGGGTATGTTTTTTTTATTTAATTGAATCAATTTATCAATTTCATCAAATGGTGTATTCACCCGATCATATCAATAAATAAAACCTATATAGAGACTAAACTAACTCATGACCACTGCTAAATCATCGACCTACATCCGATTTTTAAATCTACTTGATGCACTTGATCGCATCAATCCAGGAAAAAAACTTGACTCCATCGAAGAGAGTTTGTTGGACAAAATTGTTTTGTTTAGTAATGCCAAGCAGTCAATTTTAGTTGGCGACTTGATTTCATTAGAAGAGCTTGGCTCTCAAGCCACCTTACATGGTCGCTTGAAAAACCTCAGCGCTATGGGTTATATCAACATGATCAGCAATGAAGATGGGCGCAAGAAGGAAGTTGTTCCAAGCAAGGCGGCCTTAAAGCGTTATGAGGCACTTTCAAAGTGCTTAGAGAAGGCTGTTAAAGCAATCTGATTTGTTATTCAAGCCCGTTATTGCGGGCAAAAACTAAAAAATCCTTAGTTCTTAAAAAACTAAGGATTTTTTATTGGGCAGCAATTTTTAGACGTTGAAAAGAAAGTTCAAAACATCCCCGTCTTTTACTACATACTCTTTGCCTTCAGCGCGCATCTTGCCAGCCTCTTTTGCGCCTGCCTCACCTTTAAACTGAACAAAGTCTTCAAAAGCAATGGTTTGTGCACGAATAAAGCCACGTTCAAAATCAGTATGAATGACACCAGCAGCTTGCGGAGCGGTATCGCCTTGATGAATTGTCCAAGCCCGCACTTCTTTAACGCCCGCAGTAAAGTAGGTCTGTAGACCAAGTAATTTATAGCCGGCACGAATCACGCGATCCAAGCCTGACTCTTCCATTCCCAGATCGGCTAAGAATTCAATCTTGTCAGCCTCATCTAGGTCAGCAATCTCCGCCTCAATTGCGGCGCACACTACTACGACTGGCGCCCCTTCTTTTGCGGCATGTTCTACAACGGCATCCAAATGCGGGTTATTAGTAAAGCCGTCTTCTTTGACGTTAGCGATATACATCGCTGGTTTAGCTGTAATTAGGCAAAGTGGCTTTAAAAGAAGATTTTCTTCTTCAGTTAATTTCATACTACGTACGGGTAGGGCCTGATCTAAGTGAGCTTGTACCTTAGTGAGTACATCCACCAAAGCTGCGGCTTCTTTGTCATTACCAGATCTTGCAGCTTTACCAGAGCGATGTAGCGTTTTTTCAACAGTCGTTAAGTCGGATAAGGCCAACTCGGTATCAATGACACCAATATCCGATATGGGGTCAATTTTTCCGGCGACATGGATCACGTTGTCATCATCAAAGCAGCGAACCACATGGGTAATGGCATCTGTTTCACGAATAGTAGCCAAAAACTGGTTACCTAGGCCCTCTCCTTTGGATGCCCCAGCCACTAGGCCAGCAATATCGACAAACTCGACCGTTGCAGGCAAAACGCGCTCAGGCTTAACTATCTCAGCCAAAGCGGCAAGACGGGGGTCAGGAACCTCAACCACCCCTACGTTAGGCTCGATCGTGCAGAAAGGATAGTTTTCCGCCGCGATTCCAGCCTTGGTAAGCGCGTTAAAGAGGGTAGATTTGCCGACATTAGGCAGGCCGACGATGCCACATTTCAAAGACATATAGATATTGTAAAGGGGCTGGTTTCGATATCATCAAGATATGTCGAATGCTAACCAAAATATCTCACTTAAAACATCAGCCAATCTGACTCAAATCCGCATCGTGGATGTCGCAGTCGTTGGCGGAGGCATTGCTGGTAAGGCCTGCGCCTTGGGCCTTGCTCAATTGGGACTCCAAACAGTCCATATTGCGCCTGACTTAAATGAATTTACTCCTGCCCCTCTAGGCGATCAATGGGGTCAACGAATTTATGCTTTTTCCCCAGGCACCCAACAATTACTCGCCCGTTTACAAATTTGGGATGCTCTAGATCAGACGCGGATGCAGCCTGTTCGAGATATGCGGATTTTTGGTGACCGGGGAGAGCAAAATGATCAACTTCATTTGTCAGCGTTTGAAGCCGGCACCCCTCAACTTGCCTGGATTGGAGAGTCTAATCTCATTGAGCACACTCTAGATCAGGCATCTCGCTTCCAAAATAAGTTAGATCGTATTTCAGATGCGGTGGAAAAAGTCACGGTAGACGCTAATGGGGTCACACTTCAACTTCAAACTGGAGATGCCATTCGAGCGCTACTCGTGGTTGCCGCCGACGGAGCAAACTCCCCGATTCGCTCTGAACTGGGTATTTTGGCTAGTGTAGAAAGTTATTCTCAAAGCGCAGTGGTTGCTAATTGGCTTTGCACACATGTCCATTTAGAAACTGCTTATCAATGGTTTTTACCTGGGGGCGATATTGTGGCTATGCTGCCACTTCCCAATAAACAAGTTTCAATGGTGTGGTCTACCTCCCCCGAAAATGCAACTGAGTTGCTCAAGCTAGATCAAGCTGGATGGTCTGATAAATTTTTCGCCATTGCTGGAGGGAAAATTACCCACCAACTGGGTGTTTTGACTCTAAATTCAGCGCCCGCAGCCTTTCCTCTGAGAAAAATTCGCGCCGAGCGATTTATTGGTCCAGAACACAATCCAAAGGTTGCCCTCATCGGAGATGCTGCGCATGTGATGCATCCGCTGGCAGGGCAAGGATTAAATTTAGGTCTGCGTGATGTAGCCACCCTTCTGAACATTCTGGGTAAACGTGAATCCTTTAGACTACCCAATGACTTGGTGCTATTGCGTCGTTACGAACGACAGCGCCAAGGCGATACCAGTGCGCTATTGTGGGTAACGGATAAGCTCAAGAAATTATTTTCTGGCACTACGGGCACTGAACGGCAGTTGCGCAACTGGGGTTTGGGTTTAGTGAACCGCAGCCACTTTATTAAACAGCGCTTAATTGAACGCGCCTTAGGAGAAGTTGATTTTGAATAAGTTCTTATCGGGATTCGCTCTCATTATCCTGCTGCTTTCCAGTCTTGGGCTTGCTCATGCCCAATCTGAAGCCCAAATTAGAGGCGACCTTCAAAAAAAGATCGGCGCTAATAGCAAGATCAAAAGTGTCATAGCCTCACCTATTCCTGGGATTTATGAAGTGTTGGTAGGTAATGATGTTGTTTATACCGACGCCAGTACCAAGTATTTAATTCAAGGTGAAATCATTGAGCTGGCTAGCGGAAAAAACATTACCGAGCAAAGGCAGTCTGATCTCAATCGCATTAAATGGAGTGACCTATCTCAAGCTAATGCATTTAAGATGGGGCGCGGTAATGGTAGCCGCCAACTGGCAGTCTTTGCGGATCCCAACTGTGGCTACTGCAAACGTCTTGAAAAATCGATGCAGCAATTAGACAACGTCACGATCTATACCTACCTTATCCCCATTCTGTCTCCCGACTCTGTGCAGAAATCAAAGCAAATTTGGTGTTCATCAGACCCTCAAAAATCATATATGGATTGGATGATTAATGGCGTGCCACCCACTGGCAAGGGGGATTGTGCGACTCCTTTAGATAAAAATATGGCTCTTGCAAAAGCTTTCGGGATTACTGGTACACCTACCCTCTTCTTCGCTGATGGCAGCCGCTTTCCAGGCGCAGTGCAAATCACGGATATTGAAAAGAAATTTGGAACTTTAAAATAAAGCTCTATGAACGCTATCCTCACTTCAGACTTACCTGCTGTTCAATACACGGTTTGGCCAGGAGACTTTCATGGCCATCGCTTTTACGTAAAACTGCGAATTGAGAACCCAAACCCCAATGGGCAAATGTTGCAAATGCCCGCATGGATTCCAGGCAGTTATCTCATTCGGGATTTCAGCAAGCAGATTGAATCCTTGGAGGCCTATACATTAAGCGAGCCCCATCAGAAATTAACTTTAGATCGAATCAATAACGATCAATGGTGCCTGCCAAAGATTGCAGGGCCAGTTGAAGTTCTCGCAACAGTATATGCATTTGACTCTTCTGTACGCGCAGCCTATTTAGATAGTGAGCGCGCATTTTTTAATGCCAGTAGTTTATGTCTCTCCGTTCTGGGTCAAGAAGATTTACCATGCGCCCTCATTTTGGTTCCACCTGGTGATGCATCGGCCTCACATTGGACTGTTGAAACAGGTTTGCGCTCGGTTAAAGTAGATACTCAAGGCTATGGATTTTATTTAGCAAAAGACTATGCTGATTTACTAGATCATCCAGTAGCCATGGGCCAATTTCAGATCGCCCACTGGAATGTAAATGGTGCTGCCCACAGCATGGCTATTCAAGGATGCATTCATGAGGTTGACCTGAAGAGGCTTGCTATTGATTTAAAAGCCATCTGCACTTGCACGATTAATTTGTTTGAACCTAAAACAAAACAAGCGCCCTTTAAGAATTACCTATTTTTAGTCAATGCTGTTTTTTCAGGATATGGCGGTCTTGAGCATCGCAATAGTACTGCCCTGCTATGCCATCGTGATCAAATTCCGCAAATCAATACTGCGCTCGATGAAACGAGCTATCGTGAATTCTTAGGTCTCTGTAGTCATGAATACTTTCATGCCTGGCTAGTCAAGCGCATTCAGCCCAAGGCGTTCCAACCCTATCAGCTTGATCGCCGCAACCACACGCGCTTGCTTTGGTTGTTTGAAGGCTTTACTAGTTATTACGATGATCTTCAACTCTTGCGCAGTCAGAGAATTGATCTCCAGACTTATTTAAAGCTAGTTGCCAATAATTGGAATGGCATTTTACGTAGCCCAGGAAGACAGAAGCAAAGCTTAGCTGATAGCTCTTATGATGCCTGGACCAAGTATTACCAAGCTGATGAGAACACACCCAATGCCGTTGTCAGCTATTACGGTAAAGGTGCCTTAGTGGCTTTAGGCCTGGATCTGAAAATCCGCGAATTCACATTAAATCATTTATCTTTGGATGATTTAATGCGCCTGATTTGGCAACGCCATGGGGTTACCCTTGACGGCATTGCTGAAGATGGCTTGGATGCGCTCATTCTCGCACTCCTCGGCAGTGGCTTTACCAAAATATGGAGTGGGTTTAAATCTCGCTATATTTTTGGGGTGGAGGATCTTCCAATTCAGAAATGGTTAAACCCTCGATTCATTTCAGTAAAAATAAAAACTCAGTCAGCGCTAGAACGCATCAAACTGCAGTTAGGTATCCGGCATAACGAGGTGAACGGTTGGATCAAGGTGACGCACGTCTTAGATGGCGGAGCTTTGCAGGCTGCGGGTTTGGCGCCAGGCGACCTCCTCGCAAGCATCAATGGTCAGCGCATTACCAGTAATCGCTGGGATAAGGTGCTTGGCAGTCTTACCGAAGGTCAGTTTTTTGTTCTGAGTTTTTACCGAGATGATTTAGAACATGAGTGCATGGCTAGCTTGGAAAAATCCCAAATGCCTACTCAATATGAACTTGTACCAACCGAGTAATGCATTCATTTTCCGCAGATGATATTCCCCAAGATTGGCGGGCGCTGCTAGGTAATTATTTTGAGACTCCTGAATGGGAAAGTCTGAACACCCGGCTACAAAAAGAAATTGCTCCTAATCTTGGCAACATCAGGCCCGAGCCTCAGAATTTTTTCAAGGCGCTTGCTCTCACCCCTTTATCTAAGGTAAAAGTAGTAATCTTGGGTCAAGATCCTTATCATTCGCCAGGTCTGGCGCAGGGTTTAGCCTTTTCTATCCCAGCCCACATACCAAAAAATTCTCGGCAGTTTCCAAGCTCTTTACGTAATATTAGTAAAGCTCTTGCCCTTGAAGGGTTCGGTAATTTACCCAATGGTGACCTTCACAGTTGGGCGGCACAAGGTGTGTTTCTCCTTAATACTGCTCTCAGCGTCGAATTAGGTGAGGCGGGTAGTCACGCTAACCTGGGGTGGAAACCGCTGATTGATAGGCTTATTAGCGCGCTAGCTCAACAAAAACCTAATCTCGTATGGATGCTATGGGGAGGCCATGCACTATCTAAATTACCCTTAATTAGATTAGGCAAAAACCAGTTAATCTTGCAGTCCTCCCATCCTTCTGGACTGGGGGTCTACAAAACTAGTCAGCCTTTTTTACAGCCTGGTGCAAAAGCCAGCTGTGGGCACTTTAGTAAAGCCAATGAATGGTTGGTGCAACAAGGCTTGGAGCCCATTACTTGGGTTGCATTAAGCAATAAGGGTAATGAGGATCCGCCTCAAGCCAAGCTATTTAGCTAAAGCAGCATAAAAGCACCCGGCCACACAGGAAGCAATGATGGCGCTAAACCACTCCCACATTTGGCCAGATTGGAAAAAACCTGTGAGTTGCCCAACATAAGAGCCACCTAAGGCACCTAATGAACCAATCAGAATAGGCATGAGCAGATTTTGAACCTTGGGTTTAGCAGTACTTGGCCTAGGATAAAACACCCATGCAAATACTCCAGATGCGCCACCAATCACCAGAAAAGCTAAAAACCCCATTGCTACCCCCATTAATCTTGTCATCAATTCTATAATCACCACTATGAAGTTGTTGACACTCGGCATCAATCATCACACAGCGCCGGTCGCCATTCGGGAAAAAGTTGCCTTTGACCCCGAATATCTTCAAGAAGCGTTGCACGATCTTCGCCAACATTTGGTTGGCGCGAATCAGGCTGGGCTGCCCGAAGCCACTATTTTGTCGACTTGCAATCGCACTGAGTTGTACTGCGCTGCAAATGATGCCGATGCAGTGAACCTGTTGCATGAAGCAACTTTCGACTGGTTAGCCAAAACTCAAAAATTAGCCCCAAGTAGCTTACAGCCACATATCTATTCCCTACCTCAATCGGAAGCAGTCCGTCACGCTTTTAGGGTAGCGTGTGGCTTAGATTCGATGGTGATTGGTGAAACCCAAATACTGGGTCAAATGAAAGATGCGGTCCGGACAGCTAATGATGCTGGAGTATTGGGCACCTATCTCAACCAGCTTTTTCAGAAAACCTTTGCCGTTGCAAAGGAAGTGCGTGGTTCTACAGAAATTGGCGCCCATTCAGTTTCGATGGCGGCCGCTTCTGTTCGACTAGCTGAACGTATCTTTGAAAAAATATCCGACCAGCGCGTCTTATTTATTGGGGCAGGCGACATGATCACCCTCTGCGCAACCCACTTTGTAGCGCACAAACCTAAAAGTGTGGCGATCGCCAATCGGACCATTGAACGCGGACAAGAATTAGCGGATTCTATTTCTATAGAAGATACAGAGGCGGAGTCATTCAAACTCTCCGAACTACCCTCCCGATTGCATGAGTTTGACATTATTGTGTCCAGCACTGCATCAACGCTTCCCATCATTGGCCTGGGCATGGTGGAGAGCGCCCTCAAGCAACGTCGTCATAAGCCGATGGTGATGATTGACTTAGCGGTTCCCCGTGACTTTGAACCTGAAATTGCCCGCCTGAACGATATCTATCTCTATACGGTAGATGATCTTGGAGTCATGATTCAGACTGGTGCCTCGCTTCGCCAGGCTGCAGTAAGCCAAGCAGAAGTCATTATTGAGGATCGAGTGGGTAATTTTATGCATTGGATGCAAGGTCGTAAGACCGTACCCCTCATCCAGGATATTCAACAACAAGGTGAGCGCCTAAGGCAACTCGAATTAGAGCGCGCTATGAAACACTTAATGCGGGGCGATGATCCCCAAGAAGTACTTAATGCTTTAGCGCAAGGCTTAACCAATAAGTTCTTGCACGGCTCCCTGCATGCTTTACAACATTCCAATGGCGCTGAGCGTGACGCCCTGATTAAGTTGCTACCTAAATTATTCGCCTCGCATTCCAAGCCAGAAGACCATTAAATGAAGCCCAGCATGCGGGCTAAGCTAGACCACCTAGACACACGCTTAGCCGAACTTAATTCCCTATTAACTACCCAAGAGTCCACTAAGGACATGGATAACTATCGGAAGCTCACGCGTGAGCACTCTGATATTGCAACGATCGTTGAACAGTTTGGCTTATACAAGCAAGCTGAAGCAGACGCGCAGGCAGCGGACGAAATGCGTAAAGATCCCGAAATGAAGGACTTTGCTGATGACGAACAAAAACAAGCGCAAGCTACTATGCAAGCACTTGAAGATGCGCTACAAAAACTATTGTTACCTAAAGATGTCAATGATGATCGCAATGTATTTTTAGAAATACGCGCCGGCACCGGTGGTGATGAAAGTGCTTTATTCGCTAGCGACCTACTGCGCATGTATACCCGATTTGCAGAACGCCAAGGCTGGAAAGTAGAGATCGTTAGTGCTGCTGAATCCGATCTCGGGGGCTACAAAGAAGTTGTCTTACGCCTAGTTGGTCAGTCCGTTTACTCTCGCCTTAAATTTGAATCTGGTGGTCACCGTGTACAGCGTGTGCCACAAACCGAGACTCAAGGCCGCATCCATACTTCTGCCTGTACGGTCGCAGTGATGCCCGAAGCGGATGAACTTGAGGCAGTCAAAATTAATCCTGCTGAGTTGCGTATTGATACCTTTCGCGCATCTGGAGCTGGTGGTCAGCATATTAATAAAACCGATTCTGCAGTTCGTATCACCCACTTACCAACGGGTACGGTAGTGGAGTGTCAAGATGACCGTAGCCAACATCGCAATAGAGACCAAGCGATGAAGGTATTGGTATCGCGCATCATGGATGCACGCGAAAGAGAAAAACATCAGCTCGAAGCGCAAACAAGAAAGTCTCTTGTAGGGTCTGGTGATCGTAGTGATCGCATACGAACCTATAACTTTCCACAAGGCCGTATTACCGACCATCGCATCAATCTCACGCTCTATAAAATTGATGCGATGATGGACGGTGACCTTGATGATCTTTGTAATGCCTTAGCATCAGAGCATCAAGCTGAACTCCTGGCAGCCCTTGGTGATAATTAAAGCCCTTTCAAAATGAGTGCCGACCGGTCTTTACGCTCCATATTAAGCAGCTCGGCACTACTGCCAAACGAAGTGCGTATTTTGCTGGCCCATGTACTAGAGCAGCACTATCAACTTCCCCGCTCGGCCTTATTGTCACGAGATGACATGCTCCTAAGTTCCATAGCGATGGATGCCTGGAAGACTCTAGAGGCGCGCCGAAAAGAGGGTGAACCTATTGCCTACATTTTAGGGAAAAAGGGGTTTCACAATATTGAGCTTCTGGTGGCACCTGGTGTTTTGATACCGCGTCCAGAAACTGAACTATTAGTGGATATTGCTTTAGCGGAAATCAGCAATCGCCCTGGTCAAATCAAAATACTGGATTTAGGCACTGGGTCGGGAGCAATAGCGCTTGCAGTGGCCAGTGCAGCACCCCAGTCATCAGTGACTGCAACTGATCAGTCTCCAGATGCCTTAGCCATTGCCGCACTCAATGCTCAAAGTCTAAGCCTCACAGAACGCGTGCAGTTTAGGCAGGGTAGCTGGTATCAGGCGCTTGATAGTCAGGCCTTGTTTGATGTCATTTTGAGTAACCCCCCTTACATCACTGCTCAGGACCCCCATTTAAGCCAAGGTGATTTACGGTTTGAGCCTTCATCAGCTCTTACGGATTACGGTAATGGGTTTAGCTGTCTGGAAATCATTATTTCTCAGGCAGATCAATACCTCAAGCCTGGCGGCTTGATTGCGGTAGAGCATGGTTTTGATCAGTCAGACGCAGTGGTTCAATTGATGAATAACGCTGGCTTTAACGAAATTGAGGTGCATTTAGATTTATCGGGTCATACTCGGGCAGTTTCGGGCAGAAAATAAGTCCCAAATGCTCGCGCCACATTAACCCTACTCTACAGATAGTCTTAAAATAGACTGAGTGTAAATTGCAAACAAACATTGCTATTAAGAAAGAAAAAATGGATACCCAAGCAAAAATTAAAGAAATCGTTACCAGCCATCCCGTTGTCTTGTTTCTTAAAGGAACTCAGCAGTTTCCTCAATGTGGCTTTTCGGGGAATGCACTCAATATCTTGCGCTCTATTGGAGTTGAAAATCTCTATACCGTGAACGTCCTAGAAGACGACAGCATGCGTCAAGGAATTAAGCAATTTTCTAACTGGCCAACGACTCCTCAGCTTTACATCAATGGTGAATTCATTGGTGGCTCAGACATCATGACTGAAATGCTCCAAAGCGGTGAACTAGAAAAATTAATCAAAGCGTAATTTTTAAAAGTTCATAGTTGTGACTTTTGACTTAAGCTCTCTGCTGCTATTTGGCCTACCATTTGGATTATGTGTAGGCCTTTTGGTTTATGTCTTTAATTTACGCTCAGCACTTCATCGCATAGAGCTCGATGCTCAAACTGAAGCTGCTTTAGCCATCACCCTGCGCGAAGAGCGTGATCTTGCCCTACAAAATGCCATTCGCTTTGAGGCCGAGTTAGATTCAGAGCGCAAGCAAGGCTTAGGTCGCGTTGAATCACTCAATGAAGCCAAAGAAGCGCTGACCATTCAGTTCAAGAACTTGGCCAATGAAATATTAGAAGATAAATCCAAGCGCTTTACAGAGCAAAATGCGGCCAGTCTAGATGCCCTTCTTAAACCACTACAAACGAAGTTAACGGAATTTAAAGAGCAAGTAAATACCACTTATGGCAACGAGGCGCGCGAACGCTTTGCCCTCAAGAGTGAAATTGAACGACTTGCTAATCTCAACCTACGCATGTCTGATGAGACACGTTCCCTAACCCAGGCTTTAAAGGGAGATTCAAAAGTTCAGGGCAACTGGGGTGAATTAGTTCTCGAATCCATTCTTGAATCTTCAGGTCTACGCAAAGGCGAAGAATATCTTGTGCAAGACAGCCATACTCAGACCGATGGATCTCGCTTACAGCCTGACGTTGTAGTTAAGCTTCCAGAAGGTAGAAGCCTCGTGGTTGATAGCAAGGTGTCCATTACTGCTTATGCCCGTTACGCCCAAACAAGCGATCCAGCTGAAGCTGAGCTAGAACTAGCAGCTCACATTCAATCGCTACGCCAACACATACAAGGACTTTCGGGAAAGAACTACAGTTCACTGTATGGCATTGGCTCAGTAGATTTTGTATTGATGTTTATGCCCATTGAGCCCGCTTTCTTGCTAGCACTGAAGACTGCACCGAATCTCTATCAGGAAGCGTTAGCAAAAAATATTGTGCTAGTTTGTCCAAGCACCCTCATGGCTACATTGCGAACTGTTGCGCACCTATGGAGACAAGATCACCAAAATCGTAATGCACTAGAGATTGCCAAGCAATGCGGCACTCTTTACGATAAGTTTGTGGGATTTGTTGATGATCTAGAGAAATTAGGCCAACGCTTAGATCAAGCGCAAACCAGCTATCACGATGCTTTTAATAAACTCAAGACTGGCAAGGGCAACCTTATCCGCACTGCAGAGAAGGTGCGTGAGCTCGGCGTTAAACCAAGTAAAAATTTATCCGCGCCCTTAATTGAGTCGTCATCAGATCTAGAGGAGTAAGCCCCGGTTTTTATTGAACTTTTTGAGCCAAACAAAAACCCCGCTGAATTTAAGTTCAGCGGGGTTTTTAATTTTTACTTACCTCTAAAACACTACGCCATCAATTAAGCAGCTTTGCGACTACGTGTTGCTGGGGTTGCAGCTTTTTTAACTTGAGCGATTTGCCCTTGAGCAGTTTCAAGTGCTTGATCAGCCGTTTTTTCCGCGGTTGCAAAAGCTTCTTTGCTAGCAGCGCGGAACTGTTCAAAACCTTGCAATACGCTACCGTATACAGTTTTGAATGAGGAAACAAATACTTCTGAACCAGCAGGTGCATTAGCAGTTACGGTGTTAACCCAGTCTTGCAAACCGTCTTGAAACTGGTCGATACTAGCTTCTACTACGTTAGAAAATTCTTTGCTACCGTCACGCAACACTTTGGTTACCTTCTTTTGGTAAGCAACAGCTTGATTGCTAGCGGCTTGCAATGCATCAGCACTAAGCAATTCAGTAACTTGTTTTGGATCTTTAGCTGTTAATACGTGCTGAATACCGTCTTGAGCATTCACTAATGCATCTTTAGAAGCTGCATAGTTCAATTCAGCCAATTTTTGTGCATTTTCTAAAGCAGCTTCGCTCAATGAAAAAGTTGCCTCAAGGCCTTTGCTGTTAATTTGGGATAATTTAGCGGTGATTTGTTCTTGGTTCATTTATTTCTCCATTAATTAAGTGGTACAACTAATCTATTAGGTGCATTTGATAAAACAGGTAATCATTTAAATATTGCACTGCACCATGAAACTTTAACTGAAGCAATATGACAAATCAAGTATTTTTTGCTGCTATGCAACATATATTTACTTATAAAGAAATAAATTGAACAAAATTAGTAACTTGGAGTTAAAAAAAGCTGCTAAATCTTATAGGAAAGTCGCTATTGCGGCCTGTTTTGGCACTTTTTTAGAGTGGTATGACTTCCTCACCTTTGCTACCTTAGCGGTTGTATTTGGGCCCCTGTTCTTTCCGTCCGATGACCCTGCGTCTGGGTTATTGGCGAGTTTAGCCACCTTTGGAGTGGGTATGGTTGTTAGGCCTATTGGCGCAGCTATTTTTGGCAGCATCGGCGATCGCATTGGTCGTAGACCTGTTTTCATCATCACCATCACTCTCATGGGGTTTGCTACTTTATGCGTAGGCTTTCTGCCCACCTATAGCCAAATTGGAATCTGGGCGCCGATCCTTTTGGTTGGCCTAAGACTTTTACAGGGCCTATCGGCTGGCGGAGAAATTGGTGGCAGTGCGGTGTATTTAACTGAACATGCGGGCCATCAGAATCGGGGGTTTAAGACCAGCTTTTTGCAGTTAATGGGTCCGTTGGGTGTTTTAGCATCGACAATGCAAATTGCTTTTTTGCAAGGATGGCTTACAAGCGATGAATTTATTTCCTGGGGATGGAGGGTGCCTTTTTGGGTATCGCTCCTACTGCTATTGCTGGCATTTAGAGCAAGAATGGCTTTGGAAGAAACGCCCGTCTTTTTAGCATTAAGCACGACAGCAACTCAGTCGAAACATCCGCTGCGAGACAACCTTAAGGATCCCGAAACGAGAAAAAGAATGTTTTTGCTATTTTTCTGTGTATCTGCAGGCGGAGCAATCCTCTTCTTTTGTGTACAAGTCTATACCTCAATTTTCCTGAAAACATCAGTCAAATTAGCGCCAGCACTTGTAGATCAACTGAGTGTCGTTGCCACACTTGCTTTACTACCGCTCACTATATTTGCAGGATGGCTTTCCGATAGGATTGGCAGAAAGCCAGTCATAGTCAGCGGACTAGTTTTAGGGGCAGCCCTAATATTCCCCGCATTTGAAATACTTCAATCCCTTGGAAAAGAATTTATTCATTCAAATCAGACTGGTCATGAGTTAGTAATGATTGCTGCAGTATTAATAGGGCTATCTGCAATCCTTGCCCTGGTCGTTGGCCCTCAGACTGCATTGCTAGCAGAACTCTTTCCAGCAAGAACTAGAAATAGTGCAGCTACGCTTCCCCATAATATTGCCGCGGGATGGATTGGTGGCTTGCTACCACTGATTGTTACTTGGTTAAATCAACAATGGATCAGTGATGTTGCAGGGCTTTGGTACCCCACTATTTTTTTAGCTAGCGGGGCGATAATTGCCTGCATACACTTTCCAGAAACGCGGAAAATCAATTTATCTAATTAATGTACATACAATAACCATAAATATGCTTTGAAATAAGGGGGTTTAACAATGAAACTTCATATAGGCGGAGTATCAGCAAAAGATGAATGGAAAATCTTAAATATTCAGCCCATTGATAAAGTAGATTTTATTGGAACTATTACAGATTTAAGCCAGTTTGACAACGAAAGTGTAAGTTAGGTTTATGCCAGCCATGTGTTTGAACATGTATTGCAGAAAGATGCATTATCGACTCTTCAGGGGGTAATACCCCCACCCCTTAACCTGAGTTAAAAGTAGAATTTCTAAGTTGTTTGATTTAAAGGAAATTCTATGAAAACCTCCCGCTTTACCGATAGCCAAATCATGGCCATC
>Ga0214165_1000190_pt1 | contig 48917 bp, 43 predicted proteins | sample TroBogypolimnion_34_FD_153004 | JGI IMG/M metagenome (GOLD analysis project Ga0214165, IMG submission 153004) | Freshwater microbial communities from Trout Bog Lake, WI - Practice 03JUN2009 hypolimnion v3 | ecosystem: Environmental > Aquatic > Freshwater > Lake > Hypolimnion/Profundal zone ... | reverse complement strand
AATGACAAAGATCCTCGTAGTAGAAGACGAAGCATCATTCTCCGATGCGCTCGCCTATCTCTTAGGGCGCGAAGGATTCGATGTTTCGGTAGCTGATACTGGCACCGGGGCTATTGAAGAGTTCGATCGACACGGCGCTGATCTCATCCTGCTCGACCTCATGCTTCCAGGGCTTCCTGGAACCGAGGTCTGTCGTCAGATTCGTTCACGTTCTAACGTTCCAGTTATTATGTTAACCGCGAAAGATTCCGAAGTCGATAAAGTTGTCGGGCTAGAGCTCGGTGCCGATGATTATGTAACGAAGCCATACTCCACCCGCGAACTTGTTGCGCGTATTCGCGCTGTCTTACGTCGCCGTGGCGAAGATGACATCTCTACCGACGGATTACTTTCTGCTGGTCCGGTGCGCATTGATGTTGAACGCCACCTGGTAACGGTTAATGGAACTCCACAGGCGCTTCCACTCAAAGAGTTTGAACTCCTGGAGTTCTTGGTTCGTAACAGCGGCCGCGTCTTAACACGCTCGCAATTAATTGATCGGGTGTGGGGCAGTGATTACTTTGGAGACACCAAGACTCTCGACGTTCACGTAAAGCGTTTGCGCGCCAAGATTGAAGCAGATCCAGGTAACCCAGTCTTTATTCAGACCGTGCGCGGATTAGGCTATAAGTTCGAAGAGTAATTATTTAGTAGCCGCAGGTGTTGCACCGACGCCAGCAAGGTAATCGCTCTTAGCGCGAACTACCGCACTGAGCGTTACTGATGGCGCATGTGCGAAGGTGACAACTACATCAACTCGATTGCCAGGAGCCGTGGTAAGGCCTGGCACAACTCCAGTTGCATTTGCCGAGTCACCAGAGAAGATCACCGGAGTGTTCTGCACTAGATCGTATGACGGTGCAGAGAGAGTTGCCTTTATGCCACCGACTGTTATTCCAGTAAGCGCATCGCTCGTTGCCTCTTCGTTGATAAATGTTCCAACCAAGGCTGCACTTCCATCGGGCTGCGATACAAGGAGGACATCGCGGATATAGATAGAACCGCTTTGAGCTTCGACGCCATCGGTAACCTGCTTGATATTGCGGGTTGGGGCCTGGGCTCCACTGGCGCCACAGCCGGTGAGGGCGAGGACGCTAATCAGGATGGTGGCTATGCCTGCGGTCTTCTTGATCATGGCGGAAGAATACAGGGGTTATACGGCCATTTTTCTGTGACCCAAGTCGCTGGTACAATTGGCATCTAATCCCAAGGAGCCCATTTAATGTCATTTAAGGTCGGCGAAACCGTTGTTTATCCCCATCACGGAGCGGCTCTCATTGAAGCGATTGAGACCCGGACGATTAAGGGCGAAGAGAAGATCTATCTGGTTTTAAAGGTGGCTCAGGGTGACCTGACTGTCCGCGTTCCAGCCGAGAATATTGACCTTGTGGGTGTCCGCGATGTCGTTGACTCTGCCGGTCTTGACCGGGTCTTCAATGTTCTACGTCAGCCATATACCGAAGAGCCAACAAACTGGTCTCGTCGCTACAAGGCAAATGTGGAAAAGTTGGCCTCTGGCGATGTCATCAAGGTAGCTGAAGTCGTTCGCGACCTCTATCGCCGTGACCTCGACCGTGGACTTTCTGCTGGCGAGAAGCGGATGCTCTCGAAGGCAAAGCAGATCTTGATCTCTGAACTTGCGCTCGCTGAGCGCACCGATGAAGAGAAGGCTGGCGTAATCCTCGATGAGGTTCTAGCTTCCTAAAGCTAGTCTTGTGACTGATTTAGTTGCCGTCATCATTCCTGCTGGCGGCAGTGGTGAACGCTTAGGCGCAAAAATACCCAAGGCGCTCGTCCAACTAGCAGGAAGATCTCTGATCGAACACGCTGTCGCAAATATGGCACCGATCGCCAATCAACTCATCGTGGCAGCTCCTTCGGGATTTGAAGATGAATTTCAACGAATCCTTGGTAGCGAGGTCACAGTAGTAACTGGTGGCTCAACTCGCACTCAAAGTGTAAAGCTGGCTCTGGCTCATGTTCGCAAAGAGAATGATTATATTCTCGTCCACGATGCTGCGCGCGCGTTAGCATCTACCGATTTAGCAATGCGCATCCTTGATTCGTTGCGCGCCGGCGAACGAGCAGTTATTCCAGGTCTGGCTGTTACTGACACGATTAAGCGCGTTGATGGAGATAATTACGTTACAAAGACCCCAACCCGATCTAGGTTGCGCGCTATTCAAACCCCCCAAGGTTTCACTCGTAAGTTGCTAATCAAGGCGCATTCATCGCAGGATGATGTGACGGATGACGCGGGACTCGTTGAAGATCGCGGCGTTGAAGTCAAAGTAATTACTGGCGAAGAGCATGCATTTAAAGTGACCACGATGAGCGATCTTGTCGCTGCCGAACGTGCATTAATAAGCGAAGTAAATAGCGAGATGCGCGTTGGTATAGGTACTGATACACATGCCTTCTCAAGTAACGCGGCGCGGTCACTGTGGCTCGCTGGATTATTCTGGCCCAATGAAGTGGGCGTTGATGGACATTCTGATGGTGATGTTGCGGCCCATGCAATCTGTGATGCGCTATTTAGTGCGGCTGGGCTTGGTGATTTAGGTTCTAACTTTGGGACCAGCGATCCTAAATACGCTGGTGCAAGTGGGTTGCAACTTTTGGCCGAGTGCTTCGAACGGGTGAGCGCCGCTGGCTATGTGATTAACAATGTTTCGGTTCAAATCGTAGGAAACCGTCCTAAGATCGGGCCACGTCGTGCCGAGGCCGCACATGTGCTTAGTATGGCGCTAGGCGCAGCTCCCGTTTCGGTGAGCGCAACAACAACCGATGGTTTGGGCTTTACTGGTGAAGGTCGTGGCATATCTGCTATTGCCACTGCTCTACTACTTCGTAGCGCACGGTAGAATCTCCTAATGTCAGCGCAGCTTAAGCTTTATAACACTGCAACCCGTGAGGTTGCAGATTTCCACTCGCTCAAACCGGGGCAGGTTGGAATCTATTTGTGTGGTGCGACCGTTCAAGCCCCACCACATATCGGCCACGTCCGTAGCGGAGTCAACTTTGATATCTTGCGCCGTTGGTTAACAGCGCTGGGCTATGACGTAACTTTTATCCGCAATGTGACTGATATCGACGACAAGATTTTGCACAAAGCTGTGCACGAAGAAATTCCTTGGTGGGCAGTAGCCCAAAAATATGAGCGCGCGTTTACCGAGGCCTATCGGGCTCTCAACGTTATTCCTCCCACCTACGAACCCCGAGCAACTGGGCACATCACTCAGATGGTCGAACTGATGGAACTACTTATCGCCAATGGCAGTGCATATGCGCCTGGTAACGGAGATGTCTATCTTGATGTTCGCCACTTGAAGTCGTATCTCACTCTTTCGAACCAAAAACTCGACGATCTGCAATCTGCAGAGGATGCCGATTTAACATACAAGAAAGATCCACGAGATTTCGCACTTTGGAAGGCGGCCAAAGCTGGAGATCCATCGTGGCCAACTCCATGGGGAGCGGGTCGTCCCGGCTGGCATTTAGAGTGCTCAGCGATGGCTCACGCATACCTCGGTGAAACTTTTGATATTCACGGTGGAGGATTAGATCTAATCTTTCCCCATCATGAAAACGAAATTGCGCAATCGCAATCTGCTGGCTGGGGTTTTGCAAATATTTGGATGCACAATGCCTGGGTCACTGCATCGGGTGAGAAGATGTCTAAGTCTCTGGGCAACTCACTCCAAGTTCATGAAATCTTAAAGACGGTACGTGGCATCGAACTGCGCTGGTACTTAGGTAGCGCGCATTATCGCTCCATGATGGAATTCTCCTTTGATGCGCTAGAAGAAGCATCTGTTAACTTCCGTCGCATCGAAGGTTTCCTGAAGCGAGCCACAGATCTGCTCGGCCAAACTCCTGAGGGAGTTATTGCGCCTGGATTTAGCGAAGCCATGAATGAAGATTTGGCGGTACCAACTGCCCTTGCAGTTGTTTCCGAGATTATGCGATTGGGAAACACCGCACTCTCTTCTGGCGATCTCGCTGGTGTGCGCACCGCAGCGGCAGAGATCCGCGGCGCTCTTGGAATCTTGGGCTGCGATCCATTCGATCCCATCTTTGCAACTGGCGCTGGCGCCAATATCGAAGTACTCGATGGCTTGGTTGCTCTTGCTCTTGAACAACGCGCTGCCGCGCGAGCTCGTAAAGATTTTGCAGCAGCAGATGCAATCCGTGATCAAATAGCGGCGTTAGGCGTGGTTATCGAAGATACCGCTACCGGCACCAGATGGAGTATCAGCTAATGCGCCCAGGTAAAAAACGTCGTGAGAGCGCAGCTGCGCCGAAGCGAGAGCAGACCCGCAGGCCCGAAAATCGTCGCGAGACGCGGCCATCATCTGATGCCGTCGCTGGCCGCAACCCGGTCGTAGAAGCGCTACGCGCCAAGATTCCCGCTAAAGAATTACTGGTCGCCGAACGTGCCGAGATCGATGAGCGCATGCAAGAGGCGATGCGCCTTGCTAAGAATCAGAACCTTTTGATTAAGGAAGTATCACGTGGCGTACTCGATGGTTTGACTGGAACCACTATGCACCAAGGCATCGCCCTGGTCATTAAACCCTTCCAATATGCAAACTTTGAAGAGTTGCTGAAGAAGGTACAAAAACCTGGATTATTAATTGGTTTAGATGGAGTCACCGATCCCCACAACTTGGGAGCGATTGTTCGCAGCGCAGCCGCATTCGGGGCTGATGCAGTTGTGATTCCCGAAAGACGTACCGCAGCGATGACTGGTTCGGCCTGGAAATCCTCCGCAGGAGCAGCAGCTCGCCTGCCTATTTCTCAAGTAACCAATCTGGTTCGCTCCCTGGAAGATGCCAAGAAGGCGGGATTTTTCGTGGTCGGGCTCGATGCCGAAGGAGATGAGTCCCTACCTAAGTTCTCACTCGCCCTAGAGTCGATCTATGTCATTGTCGGTAGCGAGGGCAAGGGCCTGTCGCGCCTGGTGCGAGAGACCTGCGATTTGATCCTTTCTATCCCTATGAAATCCGATGTGGAATCGCTCAATGCCAGCGTTGCAACGGCGATCGTCCTCCACCAGATTGCAGCCAATCGCGCTGCGTCCACCATCTAGTTACCCTCTGTTCATCTAAATACGGCAAAATAGCAACATGTCATATCTGATCAGCGAAGATCCCAGAGGGCGTTTGATCGATCGCGAACTTTCGTGGTTAGCCTTTAACGAACGCGTGTTGGAGTTAGCGGAAGATACGACCATTCCACTCTTAGAACGTTGCCGTTTCTTGGCAATCTTCTCTTCTAATCTCGATGACTTCTACATGATTCGAGTTGCCACCCTTAAGCGCAAACTCGAAACTGGAGTAACAAAACCAAACACTGCGGGTTATACCCCATTGGATTTGATGAGCGAGATAGCCCAGAAGACCCAGGAGTTATTACAGCGCCAATCAAAGGCCTTGCATGAAGTGATCCTGCCCCACCTTGGTAAATTCGGAATCGAACTTGCGGCATGGAGTTCGTTAGATGAAGCCGAGAAGATAGCGGTTAATAAAGTCTTTCACTCCAAAATCTTTCCTGTACTCACCCCATTAGCAGTGGATCCCTCTCATCCCTTTCCCTATATCTCTGGGCTCTCACTAAATCTTGCAGTGGTTGTGACAAAGCCTGATAGCGAAGAGGATCTCTTCGCCCGCGTTAAAGTCCCATCTAACCTGCCACGTTTTGTGGAAACGGGGAGGGTAGGTGTTCGACGTTTTGTACCGTTAGAAGAGGTCATCATTGCCAATTTGCACGAACTCTTTCAAGGGATGGAAGTTAAAGACCATTACACCTTCCGCCTCACGCGCAATGCAGATTTAGAACTTGAAGAGGAAGAGTCGGAAGATTTGCTCGCATCGATGGAGCAAGAGCTATTACGTCGTAAATTTGGTCCTCCTGTGCGATTAGAGGTTGATCGCGATATTCACCCTGATCTACTCCAGACCTTGATGGATGAACTCAGCATTAAAGAGGAAGACATCAGCAGGTACAAAGAGCCCCTCGATTTAACTGGCCTACATCAAATAGCTGATATCGATATGCCCGAACTCCGTTTCGCCCCATTTAGAAATCAAGTAACTCCAGATCTGCGCGAAACAGATCCCGATTCGACCGATAGCTTCTTTGATGCCATTCGTCGTCGTGAAATTATTTTGCATCACCCCTATGAATCTTTTACTTCAAGCGTGGTTCGGTTCCTAGAGTCTGCGGCATCAGATCCTCATGTGCTTGCGATCAAACAGACGCTCTATCGCACCTCGGGTGACTCCCCAGTCGTTCAAGCACTCATCGAAGCGGCCGAGGCGGGCAAGCAAGTTCTTGCGGTTATTGAGATTCGGGCTCGTTTCGATGAACTCGCCAACGTACGCTGGGCTCGTAAATTGGAAGATGCAGGAGTCCACGTGGTTTATGGGCTGATCGGCTTCAAGACCCACGCCAAGTTATCCCTTGTGGTTCGCCAAGAAGCAAATGGAATTCGCCGCTATTCCCATATTGGAACGGGAAATTACAACCCTAAGACCGCTCGGATGTATGAAGACTTTGGACTTCTCTCTGCCGATCCAGTACTGGGCGAGGATGTGAATAAGCTATTTAATCAACTCTCTGGCTTCGCTCCACAAACTGCCTTCACTCGTCTATTGGTGGCGCCTCGAACCATGCGGGTTGGGTTGCTCGAACGCATTGACCGCGAGATTGCTAACCATCAAGCGGGCAAGAGCGCTTTTATTCGCATGAAGCTCAATTCAATCCTCGATGAAGAATTCATTGAAGCACTTTATAAGGCATCCCTTGCAGGTGTGCCGGTTGATTTGGTAGTTCGCGGAATTTGTGCGCTTCGTGCGGGAGTTCCAGGGTTATCCGAGAACATACGAGTCCGCTCCATTCTGGGTCGATTCTTAGAACATTCCCGTATCTTCCACTTCGCCAATGATGGAAACGATGAGTTATATATTGGTAGCGCAGATTTGATGCACCGCAATCTCGATCGACGAGTTGAAAGTTTGGCTCAAATCACGCAACACGATCACAAGCGCTTCTTGATTGGCGCTATAGATAGTTATCTCTCCGATGAATTTGTGCGTTGGGAGATGCTTCCCGATGGAAAGTGGCTCGAGGTAAAAGATGGGCCAGATGGCAAGCGCCTTAAGGATTTCCATGCTTCAGCAATAGATTGGTATCGGGCCCGCGGATGACACCAGCGATCGTTGCAGCAGGCGGAGTTGTGTGGCGTAGAGATATGGAAGGTGAAATTGAAGTTCTTCTTGTCCATCGCCAACGGTATGACGATTGGACCCTGCCCAAAGGGAAACTCGAAGAGGGTGAAGCACTTATCTCGTGCGCCTATCGTGAGATATTGGAAGAGACTGGTTTGAGCGTCAAGCTTGGTCCCTACATTGGAGCGGTTGAGTACTTTGTCCCCGATGGCTTAAAAAACGTTGCATATTGGAGTGCATCTCTTATAGAAGATAACAGCTCTTTCCATCCCAACGAAGAGGTTGATCAGATCATCTGGCTGGATCTGCAATCGGCTGCATTTAAAGCTACTCGAGATAGTGACCGTGAGATCTTGGTTCGCTTTAGTTCGACTCCTTACGATTCATCCGCTCTGATTATGTTGCGCCATGGCAAGGCTCTGGAACGCGCCGAGTGGCAGGGTGAAGACGAAGATCGTCCTTTGCAATTAGTTGGGCAGTTACAAGCTAAGCGCATGCTCTCTCTGTACCAAGTCTTTGGGGTCGATGAGATTCATACATCGGATGCCGTACGCTGCCTCGACACTGTTTCCTTGATGGCAAAATCCTTACAGATTACTCCGACAATAACTAATGCCGTAAGCGAGTACACGTATAAGAAGAATAAAGAGAAGGCAATTGACTACGCGAAAGAGTTGATCAAAAAGAAGAAGCAAGTGATTCTATGTAGCCACAACCCAGTCTTGCCTCGGATGATGGAGAAGCTGACAAAGAAGATTGATTTTGACTACCCCGATAATAAATTATTGCCAGGTGAGGCATGGGTGCTCTTTCACAATAAAAAAGAGGTCTTGCAGATCGATCGAATGGCTGCTCCTAGCGTTTAGCCTTTCTCCATCCAATCCATATATTTCAGGACAATTCCTTCGCGCAAAGCCCAGGGGCAGATCTCAAGCTCTCGTAGGTCAAGGTTCCTCATGACGCTCTCGGTAACAAACGCCCCTGCAACGATCTGCTTCGCTCGGTTGGAAGAGACACCAGGCAATTTTGTACGTTCTTCATGAGTCATATCAGCCAAACGAGTGGCAATTTTTCGGAGAACATCAAATTTAATAATGCTGCCATTGGTATCAAACCAATCACCACTTAAGCGAGCCAAAGTTCGTAACGTCTTGCTCGTTGCTATCGAACGATCAGAAGCCTGGTGTTTAACCAAGGCTGGCAGTACGGCTTCGAGCTGCGATTCGATATGTTCGCGCATTGCGCTTATTCCCTTTTGTGAATAGGGATTTCCCGTTAAAAACTTTTGCGTGAGTCGGGATGCCCCAAGTGGAAGGGAAGTTGCGACTTCTGGTGATTCATCTACACCAACGGCAATCTCTAAAGATCCTCCACCAATATCAATAACAAGCAGCCGCCCGCTGGACCAGCCAAACCAGCGACGTGCGGCCAGAAAAGTTAATTTTGCCTCTTCATCACCGCTCAGTACCTGCAAATCAATATCAAATTCCTTATTAATGCTGGCAATTATTTGATCTCCATTGGCAGCTTCGCGAAGAGCAGATGTGGCGAAAGGCAGAAATTCCTTCACTTGTACGGTACGTGCTTGGAGAACGGCGTTACCAATAGATCTGCGCAGATGATCGATACCTTCATCGCTGATCTCATTTTTAGCGTTGAGAAATTCGGTGAGCCGCAACTCTTCTTTATAGTTAAAAGTCGGATTTGGGCGCGCTCCTGGATGGGTATCAACCACTTGTAGGTGGATTGTGTTCGAACCGACATCAAGGACTCCAAGGCGCACGTGCGCAACTTACCCTCAAATGGGGTGAGTTCGCTTATGCCATTTTGTCGTGCCATAATTGCCCTTCTTGAAGAGCCGCCTTTGGCGGTCCGCCTCCCTAGCTCAGTGGTAGAGCATCCGCCTTGTAAGCGGAAGGTCGTCAGTTCAATCCTGACGGGGGGCTCCATGGCTATCTATTGAGCCAGCGCCCAATATCAATAAAGATGGCTCCTGTGATTAAGTTTTTATTGATGGCGTTTGTAGGTCTGCTCGTTGGAATCTTCAATGGAGCAGCTGGAGGCGCTTCGGTCTTCTCCTTTCCGGTTTTGGTTGCCATTGGTTTGAGTCCAGTATCTGCCGCGATAACTAGCGCAATCGGGGTATCCCCAGCGAATATTTTTGCGTTGGTAAGCAAGCGCCATGAGGTGAAACCCCTAATAAGGGAACATGCCAAGATTTTGATCGCATGTTCACTAGGAGCCCTAATAGGAGCAATCGCACTTATCGCCATACCTGAAGAGAACTTCAAGAAGCTGGTGCCAGTTCTCCTCCTGATCGCTTCCTGCTCCTTGTTGCTAAAAGTGGCACCTGCTTTAACGGCTTTAGAGAGACGGATTGAAATATCGCTGATGTTGGCCATCGGGATTTATTGTGGCTACTTTGGCCCTGGGCAAGGTGTGATGGTCATTGCCGTCCTGGCACGTGATGCTGGCAGATCGGTCGCATCGGTCAACATCAGCAAGAATGTGATTGTCGGCATCTCAAATATCCCATCCATCTGCATTTTCGCTTTCAGCGGATTGGTCGATTGGGCAATGGCCGCAGCTTTGCTCCTAGGGTCAAGCGCCGGGGGCTATTTCGGGGGACGAGTTGTTAACCGCTTCAGCAGAAATTCCTACAAATGGATAATTTTCAGCGTCGGAATAACTTCGACGGTCTGGTTTATTTATAAGTACTGGATCGCTTAGGCGCTTGCCTGTTAATTTTCACCGTGCTGCGGTATGAATAGACCGTGAAAGAGCGGAATGCAGAGAAGGATTTCGATGTCTTAATCATCGGTTCTGGCTTCGGTGGTTCTGTCAGTGCGCTGCGCTTGACCGAGAAAGGTTACAAGGTCGCCATTCTTGAAGCAGGTCGCAGGTTTGAGGATAAAGACTTCCCGAAGACATCTTGGCGAATCAATAAATTCCTCTTCTTTCCTAAATTAGGGCTAAAGGGCATACAGCGCATGCATATGCTGCCCGACGTGCTTGTTCTTGCTGGCGCTGGAGTTGGCGGAGGTTCGCTGGTTTACGCCAATACTCTTTACATTCCGCCAGACACTTACTTTGCCGATAAACAATGGGGCCACATCACCGATTGGAAGGCTGAACTGTTGCCGTGGTACGACCAGGCATCGCGGATGTTGGGAGTAGTCGATAACCCATACTTCTCTCCATCTGATCGCGCGATGAAAGATGCAGCAGTCGAGATGGGAGTCGGCCATACATTTAAGCTAGCTCCGCTTGGAATCTACTTTGGAGAAGGTCCTGGCGTGAAATCTGCCGATCCATACTTTGGTGGAAAGGGTCCAGAGCGCAGTGGCTGCAAACAATGTGGTGGTTGCATGTCTGGTTGCCGAGAAAATGCAAAGAACACGCTGCCGAAGAATTACCTGGGTCTAGCTGAAGGTGCTGGTGCCAAAGTATTTGCTGAGCATACGGTGACCAAGATCGAAGATCAGAATGATGGTAGTTGGCGCATCACGGCAAAGAGGAGCGGGGCTTGGGTGGGCCGAAGCCATCTATTTACTGCGCGCCAAGTGATCGTCGCGGCCGGAACATTTAATACTCAAAAACTCTTACATACGATGAAACAATCTAACGTCCTTCCTCAATTGTCATCCTCACTCGGCAAGCTCTCTCGGACAAATAGTGAATCTTTAACTGGTGCACTTATGACAAATCTTGATATTGATTTCAGCAAAGGTCCGGCAATCACTTCGTCCTTCTTCCCAGATGAGCACACCCATGTGGAACCGGTGCGATACGGCATCGGGAGCAATCTCATGGGTCTGCTGCAGACCGTATTGACCGATGGAGAGAAGCCACGAGAACGCCGTCGCCAATGGCGTTCGACAATAATTCGCCATCCTGGATTGATCGTCCGCTTTATTAATGTGAAGCGATGGAGTCAGCGAACGGTAATTGCTTTAGTTATGCAGAATGTAGATTCATCTCTCTCGGTTACTGGTAAAAAATCCATCTTTGGATGGCGTCTAACCTCTAAGAATGATTCTGATAAACCCAATGCAACCTATATCCCTGCAGCAAATGAAGTTGTGCGCCGGATCGCTGCAAAGCACGGTGGGGTAGCTGGTGGCCATATTGGCGATTTAATAGGTGCACCATTTACCGCACATTTTGTGGGTGGGTGCGTTATCGGTGACTCACCTGATAGTGGTGTTATCGATCCGTATCATCGAGTCTGGAACTACCCGACTTTACATATTGTCGATGGTTCAAGTGTCACTGCTAATCTCGGCGTGAATCCATCTTTAACAATTACCGCGCAGGCAGAACGTGCCATGTCAATGTGGCCTAACCTTGGCGAACCCGATCTTCGCCCTGAACAAGGCTCTCGATATGTAAAAGTGAATTTCCAGAGACCCCAGAACCCCGTCGTCCCACCGGGCGCTTCTGGAGCACTTTTCACTTACTAGCACGAGTGGAGGCACTATTTCTAAACCTACATGCGCGCATTATTATTGATAACACATCGCAATTGATCCATAGGAGTTGATCATGACAGAGCGAAAAGCAGGGAATTCGATTCACAAGATACTTGTTGGTGTTGATGGTTCCGATAGTTCCATCGCAGCACTTAAGTGGGCTTCTGAGTTAGCCGCTAAAGAAGGTGCACATGTCGATGTTTTCACGAGTTGGCAGACTCCATTTCCCACCTTCGAATTAATTGCCATTGGTTTCAATTTAGATATGTCTGAAATCAATGACCGCCCGGCAAAGATCGCTCAATACCGTTTAGAAAAGACGGTTCACGCTGTCTATGGTGAACCACACCCAAAGGGCGTGGATTTCATCATTGAAGAGGGGTACCCAGGGCTGGTGTTGGTCGAGAGAAGCGCAAGTGTTGACCTTCTCGTTCTGGGAAATCGTGGTCATAGCCCAATTGTTGAGAACCTATTGGGATCTGTGAGTACGCACTGTGTCTCATATGCGCACTGTCCTGTCGTAATTATCAAAGCATAGTTTCTGCTATTCCTGCAGATGGGGCATTGTTACATCCTTGCGTTATTAGTCTTTGCGCTCAATTTGCTACCTGCATTTGCACCTCCCACCATGGCTGTATTGATTTTTTACAAACTAAATACGGATCTTGATACTGCTGCAATTATTGCGATTGGAGTGCTGGCAGCATCATCAGGGCGCTACATTCTCGCCCTTGGAACACGAGCGCTGCGTTCAAAATTAAAGAGGGAGTACCGTGAAAACCTGGAGCACTTGGGTGAAGTAGTAAATCGCAATAGCAAGAGCATCATCCTCTATTTCCTCTTTTTTTTAATCTCACCACTACCTTCTGCGCAAGTGTTTGAAGCCGCAGCTCTCATGAATGCGCGCCTGGTGCCGATTACTATCACCTTCTTGATTGGTCGCTCCATCAGTTATTCGCTGTATGTGGCAGGCGCGGCAACATTAAAAGAACATGCCATGAGTAATGTATTGCTTGACTCGATGAAATCGCCCTGGGGAATTACCATTCAATTGATTGCTCTGGGATGTCTCTATCTCTTACTTAAAGTAGATTGGTCAAAACGACTTCCCCGATAAGCGGTTAAAATAGTCAGACTCCACATAATTGAAAGCAAATCAATGAGCTCCTGCAGGAAAGCGCCTTCTGAGGCGGTGATTAAGCCGAGAGCTGCGACTCCCATAGCTAAGGTAGAAAGAGCCATTCCCACCATGGCCGCCTGAATTGCGCGCTTGACGGTTAGTTTTGCTATTTTCAGTACTCCAACGATGCGAGTTAATGAAGATTCCACGATCACGATGTCCGCGGCCTCACTAGCCGCAGTAGCGCTACTTCCACCCATTGCGATTCCCACATCGACCGCCGCCAATGCGGGGGAATCATTGATGCCATCACCAATCAGGACTACCGAACCCACACTTCTCTTCATCTCTTCATAAACTACGTTGAGTTTGTCTTGCGGGGCTAGTGCGAAATATGGGAAGGAGATCGGCAGTTCCTTCAGGATCTCTTGCGAACCCACAGCTGTATCGCCGGTAACGAGGACAATACGAGTAATTCCCTCTCGAATAATTTCTGCTAACGCCCATTTGGCATCGGAGCGAATCGGATCAGCGCATTGGATTACTCCGACTAGTTCATCGCTGACCTCCACCCCAATGTAGAGACCCAGTTGGGAGGGCACCCAGTCAGGCGGTGCGCTTCGAATCTTCCCCACGTATACGAAGTGGCCGCAGACGCAACCAGTGATTCCGGCTCCATGATCTTCGTGGATCTCTGTAACAGGTTGCAATTTGATATTAGCTTTGGCTGCCGCGGCAACTATAGCTTTTGCGACAATATGAGGAGAGTGCTGATCCAAGGAGGCCGCTAATTGCAAGATCAAATCTTGCGAATACCCCTCTTTGCAGTAGATACCGATAACTTCAGGTCCTCCCGCAGTTAACGTTCCCGTCTTGTCGATGAGTAGAGTCTTAGCTGTTGCTAGTTTTTCAAGTGCTGCACCAGAGCGCACAATGACACCATGCTTCGCTGCAGTAGACATTCCGGCAACAATTGCTATGGGAACTGCAAGGATTAATGGACAAGGAGTTGCCACGACAAGTATGGCGACCGAGCGAGCGATCTTCCCTGTAATGAAATATGTCGCGGTAGCCGCACCAATCACCAACGGAATGAATATAAGCGCGTAGCGATTTGCTAGCCGGATATTTTCGGAGTAATTCTTCTTCGCCGATTTCACTAATTCAATGATCCCCGCATAAGTGCTCTTGCTGGGTAACTCTGCAACGACCATAGTTAAATTTTGTCCAGCATTGAGAACGCCACTCATTATTGCTACCCCAGCCTCGAACTCCACTGGAAGTGGTTCACCCGTCAGCGCAGATTGATCCAGGGTGGCTCGTGAAGTCAAAGTGCCATCCGCTGGAATAATTTCACCAGACTTGACGACAACCTGCATTCCAATAGTTATCTCGGAAATCTGAATGTCAGAGAGCGAACCATCTTTATTGAGTCGATGCGCTACACGCGGAACGCGAGATAACAATTGCTCGAGTTCTCTATCAGCCCTGTCCGTTGCCCATAGTTCAATAATTCGACCTGTCGCCAGCATGAGCGCGATAACGGCGGAGGCCAAATATTCTGCGTCGGCCAAGGTTGCCACGATTGTCAGCAAAGCCAGAAGATCTGATCCAAATTGCTTCTCTCGAATTGAAATGAAAAGCCATCTAATAGAGGGAAATAATCCGGCAACGCCTCCAAGTGCCCAGAGCAGATGGGATGCGGCGGGGGCACCAGCCAAGCTAAGCGCCCACCCGACGATCAGGGAGATTGAAGTGCTTATTAGCAGAAGCATGTGTAAAGGCTACGCCGAGTTAGGGGCTCCGGGGAGAAGGCTCTTGTCGGCACTTATAACCCTCGATTGATATCCAGTAAAGATCAACAACGAGACGGATATATAGAGCGCGATTGGAAGGGAAGTGAGTTGAGATACCCCGCCAGTTAGCGTTGGCCCGATGAAGAATGCAGCCAGGCCAATAATATTGACGCGAGCCAGTGCAACCGAAGGGGCGACTCCAGGAACTCGAGCAGCGGCATTCATGAAAGCTGGAACCATTGGTCCGATGCCTAGTCCAGCTGCGGCAAAGCCAATGCAGATAATTATTGCGGCTGGGACCTTGGCGTGTGCCGAAAGAGGTACGGCTATCGCGATGGATAGGCCCCAGGTAGCGCCGGCGAAGAACCCACCGACCCGCACGGTTCTACGTGGCCCATATTTTTCTAACCAATGATCGCCTAAAAATCTACTTGTAATCATCGCAAGCGAGAATGTCGCGAAGGCGATGGCATCTACGCCTTTACCAATTCCCATATGTTCGTGGAGAAGCACTCCTCCCCAATCGCTGGCAGCACCTTCAGGCAACAAACAACCAAGCAGGCCTAATCCGATCGCCCAGAGCGGAAATGAAGTCTTGTCGAAAAAGGAGAGTTTGCCCTGCGAGGTACCGTCTACCCCTTTATGTTCATCTTCATTTCCACTAAGCAAAAAGTAGATACCTGGGATGTACAGAATGAAACCTATGATCGCAACCGCTTTAAGTTCTGACTGTGGAGAGATGACGTGAGCAAGTAATCCACCAGATACTGTGGAGACGAAAGATCCAACGCTCCAACTACCATGGAATGTTGACATCCAACGGCGATTAAGAATCTTTTCGACGGCGACCGCTTGAGTATTCACGGTGACGTCCAACATAATGTAGCCAAAGCCCATCACGAAGAGGCCGAAGAAGAGCTGCACGATGTGATGGGCAGATCCCATAAGGAATAACCCACCTGGCATGAAGAGAGCCCCGACTGCAGCAATGCGCTGTGAACCAAAGGTGTGCGTCAGCCGACCTCCGACTTGCGATCCAATAAGCGCGCCAGTGGTACTTCCGAGCAAAATAAGGCCGAGCCCACCATCGCTGAGCGCAAATTGGTGTTTGACTTCGGGAATACGGGGGACCCAAGCCATCGAGACGATGCCAATGAGAAAGAAGAGGCACCAGAGGGCATTTCGGGCATTTATGCCGTGGCGTTTAGTCACTTGCAGATCTTAGAACTATGTGGGGTTATGGGATTACTTTTACCGGGAGATTATGCTCAGGCAATGACAACTCACCGCTCTGAAATTTTCGCCATCTCTGATGAGTACATCGACACCTTAGGCCGAATGAGTCCCATGGGCGCCACTGCCTTGGGAATAGTCGGCTATGACCACCTGCTCGACGATTTTTCAATTGCAGCAGAGACGAAAGTTGCCGACTATCGTCGCCAAGTTCTCAATCGCGTAAAGGCGATGGAACCGATTGATGATATTGATCGGATCGCGAAAGAGGTTTTAATCGAGCGCGTAGAAGCATCGCTCAAATTATTCGACTCAAAGGAATCATTCATTACTTATGGTCCGATTGCTAATCCAGTGGCTGGCATTCGATCGATCTTTACCCTTATGAGCACCGATACGCCAGAAGGCGTTGCAAATGTGACATCCCGCCTTAACGCCATAGGTAACGCCTTAGATTCCTGGAAGTCGACCATAGAAGATATGCACAAGCAGGGATTAGGTACTTCTCGCCGTCAGGTTTTGGGAGTAGCAGAGCAATTAGAAGTACATGGCTCGGGCGGATATGCCGACATGGCCCGCTCCATTGATTCCGAGGGCAAGTATCCAGATCTTCACCTGGCAGCACAGAACGCAGAAGCTGCCTGTTTATCAATGTCGGCATGGATGAAAGAAGTTCATGCTCCACGTTCGTTGGATGTAGATGGAGTAGGGGCAGAGCGTTACGCACCATGGGCTCGATACTTTACTGGCGCCGATTTAGATCTACGCGCTACATATGAGTGGGCTGTTGAAGATCTCAACGAGATCAACGCTCGCATGTATAGAGCTGCCGATAAGTTGGGTCTCTCGGGCAAGAGCCTCAAAGAGGTCGCAGAATATTGCGAAGATGCCGAACTACACCGCATCGATGGCGAAGATAATTTACTTGCCAAACTTATCGAGTTCACTGAACAAGCAGTTGCAAAATTAGATGGCGTTTACTTCGATATAGATCCGCGGATCAAATTCTGCGATGCCCGCATTGCGCCGGAAGGTTCGGCCGCCGCGCCTTATTACATGCCACCGAGCGAGGATCTCTCGCGTCCAGGAACAACCTGGTATCCAACGTTGGGTCACACGCGATTTAACTTCTGGCACATCGCTTCAACCTGGTATCACGAAGCCGTACCCGGCCACCATTTGCAATGTGCAACTGCAACAATCGAGAGCGAACGTCTGACTCGATTCCAACGTACCGAAGCGTGGATCAGCGGATATGGCGAAGGCTGGGCTCTTTATGCCGAACGTTTTATGGATGAACTTGGAGCCTTCGAAGATCCAGCGTACGAACTGGGCTATTTGTCGGGTCAAGCAATGCGCGCCGCCCGTATCATCGTGGATATTGGGATGCACTGCGGATATGAAGATTTTGACGGAAAGATATGGAACGCAGAATCTGCTTTTAACTTGGTTGTGGATCGTGCGCTGCTCGCTCCCGATTTTGCCAAGTCAGAGATTGATCGTTACTTGGGATGGCCTGGCCAAGCAATTTCCTACAAGGTAGGAGAGCGGGTCTGGGTACGTACTCGTGAAGATGCTAAGAAGCGTCTAGGAGATAAGTTCGATATCAAAGCCTGGCACAACTACGCCCTCAAGATCGGCCCAATGGGGCTCGATCCATTTGAGCGCGAGATGTCTACCTACAAAGGATAATTACTTAAGGCCAGGGCAGATCGGCTTAGGACCACCGTTAGTGTTTCCGTAGCGGTGGTTAGTAATACAAACACTCTGCTCGAGCAACCAACGCGGAACTTCGATATCTCCGCGTTGTGCGATCGGACGAGCATCGAGAGTGATTCCCTTTTCTAATAAGGCGGCGCGTGGCGGAACTTCGTGTGATAACCAGCGCACCTTTCCCGTGGCGCGTGCAACCAGATCTTCCACTGACTCATCTTTGCTACTACTAAATTCAACGGCAGCTCCAGTGAGATCTGATATGTATTTAGCAAAAGCAGTTTCATCGCGCGCAGTCTCCTGATCAAAGCGCACGATGATGGGAGCAAGCGGTCTGCGGTAGCGATGGTAATTACGTTCCACATGTAATCCACTGTAATCAATTGCTTGCGATCCGACTTCCTTCCACCATTTTGCTGCGCTGCGTTTGGCGAGATCTAAGTGCTGGATAGGAGCCCAGTTGCGCAGCGTATTCACGTAATGTCTGCCCCCCGCTTTTGCAGTAGCGCCAACGCTACTGCGCTTCCATCCCCCAAACGGTTGGCGATTTACAACTGCTCCGGTGATTCCCCGGTTTAAATAAAGATTTCCTGCTTCAACGTTATCCATCCAATATGTGAGTTCATCAGGATCGAGTGAATGGATTCCGGCGGTGAGTCCAAAATCTGTGGCGTTCTGCCATTGCACAGCGGTCTTAAGATCTGGCGCAACCATAAGCGCGAGAATTGGACCGAACCATTCGGTGAGATGGCTCCATGAACCGGGTTTAACGCCCACCTTGATGCCTGGTCGCCATAAGTGACCGGTGTGATCGATCTGGATTGGTTCAATAAGCCAGCTCTCGCCTTCATCGAGCTGATGTATCGCCCTAGAGAGATTGCCTTCTGGGCGGCGAATAACTGGGCCAACTGAACTCCCTACGTGGTAGCCCGCGCCGACCTGCAGACTCGCAACATCATCAGTTAATTGGCGAATGAAGGTGGGGTCGTTATAAATGCTTTGGAGAATGATTCCCAAGCTGGCGGCCGAACATTTCTGTCCAGCATGGCCAAAAGCTGATTGCACCAAATCTTTCACTGCGGCATCTATATCTGCGCAGGCTGTAATGACTAGCGCGTTCTTGCCACTCGTCTCTGCGAGCAGATTCAAATCGTTGCGCCATTGTGCAAACATCTTGGCGGTATCGAAGGCGCCAGTGAGGATGAGGGCTTTGATCGCGGGATGCGTTACCAAGTACTGGCCGCACTCATCATCCAGGCTGGGTAAGAATTGCAGTGCGTCATCGGGAACACCGGCTTCCCATAATTGCTGTGCCAATTCCCAAGCGGTAGCAACTGTTTCGGGCGCTGGTTTGAAGAGAACTGGATTGCCGGCGGCAAGCGCGGCAAATAGACCGCCTGCTGGAATCGCGTAGGGAAAGTTCCACGGCGGTACCACTAAGACAGGACCAACTGGAGTGCTCTTCTCATCGTCAATTGAAGATGCGTAGAACCGAGCAAAATCAATTGCTTCACTTATTTCAGGATCGGCTTCCGAGATGGTCTTTCCTGCATCGCGCGTCATAACCGCGATGCTCTCTGCCCGCTTTGTGGACATGTGCGAAGCAACTTGTTCCAAAATTGCCTTTCGCTGGGGAGCGCCCATCTGCCCCCAGGTTGATGATTTGGCAACGGCAATCGCTTGGTCAACATGATCATTATTAATGACAGAGTACGAGTACCACTGATTGCCTTCAGCACTGGGATCGCTTCCCACGCCTCGCTCCATTGTTGTAATAGGTTTTCCGTTGATAACGATCGGAATGATCGCCCCGTTGTTACTTTGGATTGTTGCAATCGCTTTTGTTACATCGCGAATATAGGCAGGTTCAGTTGGATCTCCCGCCGGTTCATTGAAAAATCCAGAAACTTGCTCAGGTTTAATAAGGTGGCGCCTGGAAGATGTTGAAACTGTATGGCGTTCGCGGACCGAATTTTCGAAACGAGTTTTCTGCTCGATAAATTTTGCAGCGTTCTTGCCTATATCAAAAGCGGCTTTTAAATAATTTTCATCTGAGGTATTTTCATCTAAACGGCGCACCAGATAAGCAACGGCCGAAGCGAAATCGTTGGCTCGTGTAACTGGCGCATAGAGCAACACCTGGTGACCAGATTGCGTAACAGCCAGAGCCTCGGCATTAGCCATCCCTTCTAGCATCTCGATATCCAGTTGTTTAAGGACCTGACGTTTGCGCGCTACTTCGATGGCCCAGGTGAGGTGAAATAGGTTATGACTGGCAATACCGATCCGAACCGCAGCAGCGTTCTCAGGACGTAGGGCGGCATCGATCAAACGGGAGAAGCTGGCATCTACATCCGCCTTGGTGGGATAAGGCGCTGCGCTCCAGCCGTTGAATTCGGCCTCGGCGTGCTCCATCGCCAGGTTTGCGCCTTTTACGAGACGAATCTTTATGGTTCCGCCAGATTTAACGTGGCGATCTTTCGCCCATGTAACGAGATCATAGAAAGCCGCATGCGATTCTGGAAGATAGGCCTGAAGAACAATTCCAGCAGTGAAATTCGCGAACTCTTTCTCGGATAGGACCCGCATAAATGCATCTACCGTGAGAGCTAAATCGCGGTACTCCTCCATGTCAAGATTGATAAATGTTTTATTTTCTTGCGAGGCGCGATAGAGGATTCGTAATCGTTCACAAACCTTTTCTGATGAACCGGCATGATCTATCGTGATCATCTGTGCAACGACAGCAGATAGTTTTACCGAGATGTAATCAACCCCTGGTCTGGCGATCATCTCTAAGATTTGTTTGAAGCGGGTCTCCGCTTCGCGCTGGCCTAGCACCGCTTCGCCAAGGACATTGATATTAAGGCGAATTCCTTGTTTAGTTCGTCGGCGCAATATCTTCGTCAAGGGCTTAACTTCGTAAGGGAGTATCAACCCCTCGGAAAGAGTGCGGACTCGATGGTGAACAATAGCGACGACAATTCTTGGAGCTAAGCCTGAAACAAGACGTGCTAATCGCAGTCCTACAGCGTTGAAGAACCCAAAGCCCTTGATAGTGGCCTTCTTAGCTGCGCGCGAGAAAATGGTAGCGGCTTGATGCGAGGAGTGAATCCTCATCACTTCGTCGGTCAGGGTAATGGTGATGGCAATGGCCTTGGGATCTCTAAATAATCGAGCGAAGCGTTTTCTGTTGGCCGAATCTCTTCTAGTTCTGATGGCCTCTGCTGTGTGAATCAAATTTCTTGCTTGAGCCACTGAGACTGCTGCGGTCTCATCGATTCTGGGGTCGCTCTCGAAGGTGGGCATAGTGGCCATTCTTCTCTGCCAACGATAAAAATTCACCTTTACGCAACCTGACGGCCTCTTATTTAATCTGCGCATATGCTCTGATTGGGTGGTGAAAGTTGTAGTCATTGGTGGCGGAATCATTGGCACCATGCATGCGCTCTTCGCCCTAGATGCAGGGCATGAGGTGCTTCACATTGAGCGTGATCCCAAACCCCTCTCTGCTTCTGTCCGTAATTTTGGCTTGGTCTGGGTAAGTGGGCGCGCGTCAGGTGCAGAGTTAGAGACCGCCTTGCGAGCTCGCCACCTTTGGGAGGAAATTGGGAGCAGGCTTCCCATCGGGTTTAGGGCACAAAGTTCACTCACCATCGCGCAGAGCGAGGCAGAGTTTGAGGTTATGCGCGCTGCAGCGCAGATGTCAGATGCACATTTGCGGGGATTTCAAATATTAGATCGTTCCCAAGTGCAGACTCTGGAGCCAGTCTTGCAAGGCAAGTTCATTGGAGCTTTGCAGAGCACGCTCGATGCCGCGGTGGAACCAGATCTACTCATGAGCGGTTTATACGCACATCTGAGCCAGCAGGCTAACTACACCTGGATCCCCAATTTTGAGGTAATTGATTTCTATCACGATGAAACCGGCAACCATGCCACCGATATACATGGCGCTAAAATCTCTGGCGAGTTGATGGTTATCTGCCCAGGTTCCGCACACCAGGGTTTTTTATCGGAGCTCCTTGAAGAAGCTCCTTTGCGTCGCGTGCACCTCCAGATGGGCCAGACCGCACCCTTTAGCCCCACGCTCAACCACTCGATCGCTGATGGGGATTCTCTGCGTTATTACCCTGCCTTTAAAGATTTGGATTTAGCCACACTGGGAGAACAAGATCCCGTGGCTGCCCAATTTAAGATGCAACTCCTTCTTGTTCCACGCCTTGATAATTCTTTTACCATAGGCGATACACATGAATACGACGAACCTTTCACCCATGAAATCCTTGAGGCACCTTACGACCACCTGCGAAGCGTTATCTCTTCCATCTTTGGTGTTCCTGCTCCGGCAGTTGTTAGCCGTTGGTCGGGAAACTACTCCCAGATAACCAGTGAAGATCTTTACTACCGTCGCGAGATAGCCCCTGGGGCTATTGTCGTGACAGGTGGTGGTGGACGTGGAAATACCATTTCACCAGCTATTGCAGAGGAGACCATCAGATCATGGCCGAAATAAAGTTAGTAGTTCTCGATGTCGCAGGTACAACGGCACAAGATGGTGGATTGGTCGTTAAGGCTTTTCAGATCGCTATGGAACCCACAAATCCCACCGTCGAAGAGTTTGCAGAGATGACTGAATACGTCATAGCAACGATGGGTCAACGTAAGATCGATGTATTCACCCACCTCTGTAAAGGTGATGCCGAAGCGGCTTTCGCAGCACATGAGCGTTTTGTGACCGCATATACAGACCTGGTGGCAGAAGGCGAGCTCATTGAATTCGACGGGGTAAGCGATTTCTTCCGCGAACTACGCAAGCGTGGCATCGGAGTAGGTATTTCAACTGGCTTCCCCCGTGAAATTTTAGATCCAATCATTTACAGCCTGGGCTGGACTGACCTTATCGATGTCTCTGTAGCTGCCTCTGAGGTTGCTGAAGGTCGTCCTGCACCAGACATGATCTTCCGCGCCATCGATATCTATAACAAGGCAACAGGTCAAGATCTGCACCCCGATCAAGTTGCCGTTGCAGGTGATACCGAATCTGATATGAAAGCTGGCGTAAGTGCTGGAGTAGCGATTGTCCTTGGTGTCACAAGTGGTCAACATTCTGAGGCAGAGCTACGCGCTACTGGTGCAACTGAAATCTCTTCCACCGTGCTTTCGCTGCTCACCCTTATTAACTAAGAGGGGAACCCACCACGCAAAGTTAATTATTAACTTTTCGTACATCTACCGCTCGTCTAATAATCCCTTACTTGTAAGCAAGGAAGGGTTTGCTAAGACCACTAATCCTTAAGGGGGACTAATGCGTAAGCAATTCGTATTTGGAGTGGTTGCAGCAATCTCTGTTGCACTTCTTCCTGCAGTATCTGCACAAAGTGCTTCTGCCGACACCAATTGGGCAACCTGCACCGATATCGCTTCATGCGGTGGAATGGGCGCTCTTGTAAAGGCCGCTCAAGCTGAAGGTTCATTGAATATCACAACAGTCCTTCGTAACTGGGCTGACTATGGCGATGCAATTGACTCCTATCAGGCAGCATTCGGAATTCACATTAACGATGACAACCCAGATGGCGGATCTTCATACGAAATCAAGTCGATCCAAACTGCTCCAGCACCAAGCCAGCCAGATGTCGTCGATATCGGCGCATCTCACATTCAACAAGCTATGACAGGCAGCACAACGGGCGGAAGCCTCTTTGCTCCGTACAAAGTTGTAACCTGGAATGACATTCCTTCACTTTGGAAGGATTCAGCAGGATATTGGTTCGGTAACTACTCAGGTCAGATCGTTATCGGTTATGACGCAAAGCTGAAGGTCCACCCAACAAAGATTAAAGACTTCACAAATCCTGCTTTCAAGAAGGTCGTCGGTATTGCTGGAGACCCAACCGGAGCACAAGAGGCGCTGATCTCTGTTATGGCAGCTACTGTTGCTAACGGCGGAACTTTCAACAACGTGCAAAAGGGTTTTGATTTCTACCACGGCCTAAAGAAGAGCGGAAACCTCTCTGGAGCAACCGCTGATTCAACACACATTGCAACAGGAAATCCTAAGCTCTGGTTGGACTACTCATTCAACGCCCTAGGTACCGAACAACTCGGTGCTCAAATCGGTAAGACAATTAACTATGTTAAGCCTTCCGATGCAGCAGTAATGGGTACTCCGTACATCTTCGGTATCAATGCAACAGCCCCACACCCTGCGGCAGCACGCCTATGGGTTGAGTTCTTGATGTCAGAGAACAAGGGTCACCTTGCAAAGGATCTTGCTGGAGACGAAGCTTCAATGGTCACAGCAGGAACACTTGACGGCGGTAAGTTGTTCAACTCACTCATGGGTGGACAGAACATCTTCCAGCTTGGCGGAGCAGTCCCAATCAACATCGCAGCGATGAAGGCAAAGAAGTTGTTGGTTCCTTCACCAACAACAATCTTCCAGTCAAATCCAGCTGCAGATAAGTTGACTCTACAACAGCCAACAGTGGCGCAACAGGCAACAGCTACAGCCTTGTTGACAAAACTCTGGCCAACACTCTAAGCAACTGACCTTTAACTAATGGTCATTGCTGACGAACTTGCCGCTCCCACCCGTTTAATGGGTGGGAGCGGTTCGTCACGTCCAAAATTCAAATTCGATAAGAGCATTTTGGGGCTTCTTCCCCTCTTTCTTTTCTTAGGGTATTTCTTGCTTTACCCGATTGCTTCGATTATCTCTGCCTCGATTCATGACAATAAACATCATCTAACTTTCGTCCTTTATAAAAACCTCTTTACTGGTAATTATCGTGAGGCCTTTATAGGCTCGTTTAAACTCGCGTTCTACTCCATGATTGTTTCTGGCATTCTTGGTGCTCTTATTTGCTGGTCTGTTGTTAAGACCAGTGGAGTAGTGCGGACCATCACCAGTTCGGCAGCCGGTGTGTTAGCGAACACCGGAGGAGTTCCACTCGCGTTCATGTTTATCGCGGCGTTCGGGCAAGAGGGTCTAATCACCAAGCTGTTGCTCAAGGTTTTTCATTGGGATCTCTACGGCGGGTCTTTTGATCTTTATAACTTCTGGGGAATTCTGCTGGTCTATTGCTTCTTCCAAATCCCATTGATGGTCATAATCTTTACTCCTGCTCTAGAAAATTTGCGAGTCGAGTGGATCGAAGCTAATGAATCACTTGGCGGCTCAAAGCTGCAATACTTTCGGCATGTTTTAATACCTGTTCTTCTTCCCTCCTTTTTCTCTGCTTGCTTGCTTCTTTTTGCAAGCGCTTTCTCTGCGTTTGCTACTGCGGCGGCGATGTCCAATGGATCGATTCCGCTTGCCCCTCTATTTATCGGAAACCTCGTTAACGGAAATGTAATTCCCGATCAGGCCAATCAAGGTGATGCCATGGCAATGGGAATGATCATTGTCTCGCTCTTCGTAATTGCCGCCTATCTACTTTTGCTTCGCGTCACGAGGAAACGATGAAAAGACAATTTACCTGGCTGGATAAAACCATTATCGCTTTCGCTGGCTTCTTCTTTATCGCTCCGCTTATTGCTGCAGCCGAGTATTCTGCAAGAGGCTACGGCAATAAAGGGCACACTCTTTCGAATTATTCCTGGATTATTCACCAGCTCGGCTTTTCTCCTGCTCTGTGGACGTCATTGCGAATAGCGGCAATCACCATCCTCATAGTCTTGGTTTTGATGGTCCCAACGGTGGTTTATGTGCATCTAGGAGGGCGCAAGTATCGACGCCTCGTCGAAATACTTTGTTTGCTTCCAATTGTCATACCTGTGGTTTCACTGGCAATCGGAGCTCAAGTAGCGATGCCAAAGAGCTTGCAATCTACTTCTTATGAGCTCTGCTTCTTTTATGTGGTAGTTGCGATGCCTTATGTGTATCGCACCCTAGATATTGGTTTGCAATCCGTATCACTAAGCACCCTTGTTGAGGCATCCCATAGTCTCGGGGCTAATTGGATCAAAACGTTGCTGATGGTCATCATTCCAGCTATTCGTTCATCAACGACTGGCGCCCTCTTCATTACCTTTGCTCTATCCCTAGGTGAGTACACGCTTGCCGTGCTTCTGCACTTTCATACCTTCCCAACGTGGGCAACAAACGCCTCCCAGCAGAATATTTACGGATCGATTGCAATTTCAGTAACAACGCTTGGCGGTGCTTGGATACTTCTGATCCTCGTTGCCTTTCTACCTCGAATCAAGAGCCTATTCGCACGTAAAGAGAGGGTCGCTTAATGGATCTCCACGGAAGCACTGTTGAATTTCGGAATGTTAAGCGAACATTCGGTACCGTCAAAGCTTTGGATGATTTCTCACTCACCATCAAGCCTGGTGAACTCGTTACTCTGCTTGGTCCATCAGGGTGCGGCAAGACCACAGCGCTGCGAATTTTGGCAGGAATTGATAAAGAGCATGAAGGCATCGTAGAAATTGATGGCAAAGATATGTCGCAGGTTCCTGCGAACAAGCGCAATATCGGGATGGTATTTCAGGCTTACTCTCTCTTTCCAAATATGACCGCTATCGAAAACGTGGCGTACGGACTTCGAGTCCGCGGTGTGGATTCTCATAAGCGCGAGGCACGCGCCCGTGAACTATTAGATCTGGTGGGTTTGAGCACTCAAGCCGATCGCAGGCCTACTCAACTCTCGGGAGGCCAACAGCAGCGGGTTGCCCTGGCGCGTGCTCTCGCTATTGAGCCATCAGTCCTATTGCTCGATGAACCGCTCTCGGCGTTAGATGCACAGGTCCGCGCGCAATTGCGCGAAGAAATTCGCCGTATTCAAAGCACAATAGGTATCTCGACTTTATTTGTGACCCACGATCAAGAAGAGGCTATGGCCATCTCAGATCGCGTTGGCGTTATGAATAAAGGTGTTCTAGAGCAGATCGATGAGCCAGGCAAGCTTTACAACAAACCAAGGACTCCCTTTGTGGCTGGTTTCGTTGGGCTCACAAATTACATCCCAGCTGTGATGGATTCGAAATCTACCGTCCTGGTTCTGAACCAGGTTCTCGATGTATCGGATCACTCTGCAGAAGCCAAAAAGGGTGAAGAAGTTCGTGCCTTGGTACGCCCAGAAGAGTTACAAGTCGATAAGGCCAATGACGGGTCCACGGTGATAACCAAGTCCTTCCTTGGCCCCGTGACTCGACTGGGGATAGATGTAGGAAGCCCCGCTCTCATTTATGCGGAATTAACCAGTAAAGAAGCTAGGAAGTTTGATACTGGAGATAACGTGAAACTTTCGATCAATTCTGATTCAGTTATGATTGAGTATGTTTGAAAAACTCACCACCAGCCGCCGGGTAGTTCGTGGGGAACCCAATGAAAAAGGTTGGGCTGATTTACATTTCGGCCCTGGCGAAGAGTTAATTGGCGTCCCGCCCTCCTCAACTGCAAAACCTCTTTTGAGTTTAATTCATATTTCCGATCTTCATATTTGTGATGCGCAATCGCCGGCACGCGTTGAGCTTATGGATCGATTCGCCGACCCGCATCATCCAATGTCCGAATATGTTCCCTTTGTTGGTGCTTACCGTGCGCAAGAACTCATGACCGCGCAAACTTTGGAAACCGTAGTGCAAACGGTCAACGCAATTAAGACTGGCCTCTTTTCAGACCGCCCTATAGATGCTGTCGTTGCTACAGGAGATGTCACGGATAATGCGCAGGCGAACGAGTTAGATTGGTATCTCACATTGATGGATGGCGGAACTGTCCACCCGGACAGTGGCGACCTAACTAAGTGGGAAGGTGTCGCACAAGAGGATCCAGAAAAGTATGATGCCTTCTACTGGAATCCGGAAGGTACTCCAGAAGGATGCGTTGAAGATTACCCACGTTCTCTTTACGGATTTCCAACTGTTCCAGGGCTGACCAGCGCTGTTCGCGCACCATTTGAAGCCACTGGGCTGCAACATACCTGGTTTGCAACACATGGAAACCACGATGCGCTGTTGCAAGGAACCGTTCCAAATGATTCAGTGTTGGATGCCATAGCCATCGGCGATAAGCGATTGGTAGGACTTTCAGAAGATATAGACCTACAGAAAATTTTTGCTGGATGGAACATGGTTGGTCCCGCAAGTTATGCGGATCCCAGTGGAGGTACTTATCGCGATCAAGGCGCGGATGCGCGTCGTCGATTTAATGCACCTGATGATTGGGCGAAGTTACATCTTTCCTGCGATCATGACGGACATGGGTTGACGCCAGCTAATGCTGAAGCAGGCACAAAACACTGGTTCCGGGATATTGAAAGTGTTCGATTGATTTCCCTTGATACGGTAAATATTCATGGCGGTTGGATGGGTTCTCTTGATGAGCCACAATTTGAGTGGTTGAAAGATTTGCTTTCAGATCCAGCGCCGCGCTACTTCGTTCTTCTGTCGCACCACCCGTTACATGGTCTTTTTAACGATTACGCCCCAGAAGAGGCAGATCGCCGAATTGCGATTGATGAACTAACAGCAGAGCTGCTAAAACACGATCGCATTATTTTGTGGCTCGCCGGACACGATCACGATAATCGGGTGAAATATATTGGCCAAGAGGGTATCAATGGATTTTGGCAAGTGATGACATCTTCGTTGATTGATTGGCCGCAGCAAGGTCGAATCGTGGAAATTTTAGAAGAGAATGAAGATGTAGTCATCGCAACATCCCTCTTTGATCACCAAAGTCCTCTCGATCTTGAAGTTGCACTTAGCAACATTCATGATCCGGTAAATCTCGGTGGGCTCTCTCGAATTCTCTCTGCGAATCATTGGCAACGCCGCAAAGCGAATGAATTTCACGTAGAGCTAGCGGCTGGCGAGCCGATGGATCGCAATCGCATACTCAGACTCAATAATCGAGTTCAGGGCTTGTAATGAGCAATGTCTACGCCGAAATTGAAAAGGTTTTTACTGGCGGCATCTCTGAAGAATATTTGGGTGAAGATGTAAAACTGGTAGAACATATGTTGCAATGTGGGGATCTCGCGCGCGCAGCAGGTGCGCCAGATTATTTAGTCGTGGCCTCTTTATTGCACGATATCGGGCACTTATTGGTAGACGATGCAGGTGGGGCGCAAGACGCTGGAGTAGATCTGCATCACGATGTAGTTGGCGCTAAATGGCTCGAGGCTCGTTTTCCCGCCCAGGTAAGTGAACCGGTTCGTCTTCACGTAGCGGCCAAGCGCTATCTGGTAACAACTAATCAGGATTATCTTTCAAAACTCTCTCATGCCAGCGTGCAGACCCTTTACATGCAAGGGGGACCACTCAATCAAGATGAGGTCATTGAGTTCATTTCGCGTGAAGGTGCCGAAGATGCCGTGCACGTTCGGCTCTGGGATGACCTCGCAAAGGTGCGGGATAAGCCCACTTCATCGCTCCAGGATTTTAAGGACCTCATCGACCTGCTCGCTAAATCTTAGGATAGGTAACAAAGTGGTTACTGAAGTCGCCTTTAATAACGGCTCTCAGGGCACTACACTCATAAATATGGAAGTAAACGTTTACGACTCCATTAATGCCGCTCCTGTTTATGGTGATCCAGAGCTGCAAGGGTCGACCCTCGCTCCTGTCATAGTTGTATATTCAGACGATCAGAGTGTGCGCGCCGCCGTGACTGCCGCCCTAGGCAAGCAGTTACCGGGCGAGACCCGCGGCCATAAAGTGGTGGATTTTGCCACCGCCGACGCGTTACGCCTCTATTTAACGGAGAAGCGGAAGGTTGACCTCTTTATCCTCGATGGCGAGGCGGTGCCCGAGGGTGGACTAGGGCTGGCTCATGCGCTCAAGGATGAGTTAGTTGGCTGCCCACCCATTATGGTCATCATTCAGCGGCCGCAGGATAGTTGGCTGGCCAAGTGGTCTGGCGCTGAAGCGGTTATTTCACATCCGATCGACCCCTTCACCCTGGGTTCAAAAGTCGCAGAGCTCCTCAAATAGCCCATGGTAAAGAGCGATATGAGAAATTGTGACTGTCAGCACACCTCCTACTCTTACGGCTTTTCCAGCCGTATGCTCACCGCATGAATCCATATGTTCCGATTCTTGCCATTGGCGGGATTGGCTTCGGATTCGCTGCAATCTCAGTTGTGGCGGCGGCGGTCACTGGGCCCAAGCGTTATAACCGCTCTAAGGCGGAAGCTTACGAGTGCGGAATTCAACCTTCACCTGTAGCTGCAGGCGGCGGACGTTTCCCAGTTAAATATTTTCTTACTGCGATGCTCTTCATCGTCTTTGATATCGAAATAGTCTTTTTGTATCCATGGGCAGTCTCGTTTAATCAATTGGGGCTCTTTGGCCTCGTTGAAATGGTGATCTTCATACTTACGGTCTTCGTCGCTTATGCATATGTGTGGCGTCGCGGTGGATTGGAATGGGACTAAAAAGATGGGCTTAGAAGAACAATTACCTGCAGGGTTTGCACTCACCACCGTTGAAGGACTTGCTGGTTATATGCGCAAGAGCTCGCTCTGGCCCGTAACTTTCGGCCTCGCTTGTTGCGCAATTGAGATGATGGCCGCTGGCGGGGGTCGCTATGACCTAGCTCGTTTTGGAATGGAAGTATTTCGACCTTCTCCACGCCAAGCAGATTTAATGATTGTTGCCGGACGTGTCTCGCAGAAAATGGCTCCAGTTGTTCGCCAAATTTATGATCAAATGCCTGGTCCTAAGTGGGTGCTTTCGATGGGCGCTTGCGCATCTTCTGGAGGAATGTTCAACAATTACGCCATCGTGCAAGGCGTTGACCACATTATTCCTGTCGATATTTATCTTCCGGGTTGCCCTCCTCGCCCAGAGATGTTGATGGATGCGATTCTTAAATTGCATGAGCAGATCGGAAATACCAAGCTCGGAGCCAACCGCGAAGCGATTATTCGCGAAGTGGAAGCCGCTGCGCTCGCTTCGAAGCCGACCTTCCAGATTCAGGGGTTGTTGAAATCATGACCGACGATCACGGAGCATTTGGCGCCAAAGGAACCGGGGATACATCAGGTTTTGGTGGGTTAGTACGAAAAGCACAAAATAGCGCTTCTACAGAGCGCCCCTATGGTGGCTATTTCGACGAGATGGTCGATGAATTAGAGCGTGCTTATCCCGAGTTCAACGAAGATATTGAACGCGTAGTTGTAGATCGCGGCGAGTTAACCCTTCATGTTAAAGCAGCACGCCTATTTCAGGTCGCACAAGTCCTGCGCGATAATCCAGTACTACGTTTTGAAATGTGTCTCGGAGTAAATGGAGTTCACTATCCAGCCGATAAAGATCGCGAGTTGCACTGCGTTTATCCATTCTTGTCAATGACTTTCAATCGCCGTATTCGCCTTGAAGTCAGCGTTCCAGATAGCAATCCACATCTTCCCTCACTTGTTGAGCTATGGGGCGGAAACAACTGGCACGAACGCGAGACCTTCGACATGTTCGGAATTATTTTTGATGGTCATCCCGGTCTGACACGCATCTTGATGCCAGATGACTGGATTGGTCACCCACAACGTAAGGATTACCCACTCGGCGGAATTCCCGTTGAGTACAAAGGCGCAACCGTTCCACCTCCATCAGAGCGTAGGTCTTACCGATGACAACACACGATCCATACGCTTCCTCTCGCGAGACCACAGAAGGTCGCGTCTACTCCGTTACCGGAAGTGATTGGGACTCTCTTGTAACCGAAATTGGAGCAACGAAGGAAGAGCGCGTTGTTGTTAACATGGGCCCTCAGCACCCATCTACACATGGTGTACTTCGACTCATTTTGGAACTTGAAGGCGAAACCGTAACTGAAGCGCGAGCGGGTATCGGTTACTTGCATACTGGTATTGAAAAGAATGCCGAATATCGCACGTGGACTCAAGGAACTACTTTTGTTACTCGCATGGATTACTTATCTCCAATTTTTAATGAGACGGTTTATTGCTTAGGCGTTGAAAAACTTCTGGGAGTTACCGATCAAATACCAGAACGTGCCAGCGTAATTCGCGTGATGATGATGGAGTTCAACCGAATCTCCTCTCACATGGTCGCACTGGGTACAGGGGCTCTCGAACTAGGCGCGCTGACTCCAATGCTCTTCGCCTTCCGCGAACGGGAAAAAGTTCTTGATATCTTTGAAATGATCTCTGGACTTCGCATGAATATGGCCTATGTCCGTCCTGGAGGAGTCTCGCAAGATCTACCCGATGGAGCGCTTACCAAGATTCGCGAGACCGTGAAAGAGCTACGCCAGAACTTCAAAGATAATGCCAAACTCCTGATTGGTAACACGATCTGGATGAAACGTACGCAGGGCGTGGGTTATCTCGATCTAGCGGGTTGCATCACTCTGGGCATTACCGGTCCAATTCTTCGCGCTACTGGCCTACCTTGGGATCTGCGCAAATCTGATCCGTATTGTGGCTACGAAGATTATGAATTTGATGTAATTACCAATGATGGCTGCGATACCTATGGACGTTTCCTTATCAAGATGCAAGAACTAGAACAGTCTCTTCGCATCATCGAGCAGTGCTGCCTTCGCTTAGAAAAGTCGGTCGGCGCTCCTGTAGTTATTGATGATAAGAAAATTGGATCTCCAGCAGATCTCACAGTTGGAGCTGATGGAATGGGTAATTCCGAGGAGCACATCGCTCACATCATGGGGCAATCAATGGAAGCGCTGATTCATCACTTTAAGATTTCCACTGAAGGTTTCCGCGTTCCTGCTGGGCAGGTCTACTCGGCAATTGAATCTCCTAAGGGAGAAGTCGGTGTTCACCTGGTTTCTGATGGCGGAACCCATCCCTATCGCCTGCATTTCCGTGAACCTTCATTTAATAATCTGCAATCTTTATCTGCAATGTGCGAAGGCAGCATGATCGCCGATGTCGTTGCGGCTGTTGCTTCAATAGATCCAGTGATGGGTGGGGTTGACCGCTAATGTCCTTTACCAATGAAGAACTCGCCGTGATGGATACCATCATTGCCCGTTATCCGAAGAGCCGTTCGGCGATCATGCCACTTTTGCATTATGTGCAATCACTCGATGGTTATGTAACAGCGCGTGGTATCGAAACTATTGCAGATAAATTGAACTTGGCGACCGCTGAAGTCACCGCTGTTTCAACTTTCTATACTCAATATAAGAGCGAACCAGTAGGTGAGTACCACGTCGGAATTTGTACAAATACTTTGTGTGCCATTATGGGCGGGGATGCAATTTATCAATCGGTCTGCGATCACCTTGGAATCAAGAAAGATCAAACCACCGCCGACGGAAAAGTTTCACTCGAACGAATCGAATGCAATGCCGCTTGTGATTACGCACCCGTTGTTATGGTCAACTGGGAGTTTTACGATAACCAAACTCCAGCATCAGTTAATAATTTGGTTGATGCAATTCGCGAAGGCAATCCACCGGCTCCAACCCGCGGCCCTTCAAAGTTGCAGACCTGGAAAGAGAATTCTGCTGTTCTCGCTGGTTTGTCAGATGGCCTCGCAGATGAGGGCGTTCAGGCTGGCGCGCCATCCCTATTGGGGTTAAACATTGCAAATTCAAAGGGTAAAAAATGAGCATATTAAAGCCAGTTCTCTCTGCCCATTGGGACGAACCCGATTCATTTAAAATCGCCGCCTACAAACGCCATGGCGGGTACAAAGCCTTAGCTAAAGCTCTTAAAACAACTCCTGATGAAGTTATCGCGCTGGTCAAGGAATCTGGACTTCGTGGACGTGGCGGCGCAGGGTTTCCTACCGGAAGCAAGTGGGGTTTCATCCCACAAGGAGATAACAAACCACATTACTTAGTTGTTAATGCCGATGAATCAGAGCCAGGGACGTGTAAAGACATCCCATTGCTGATGGCAAACCCACACGCACTTATTGAAGGAATCATCATCGGGTCCTATGCGATCCGCGCCAACCACTCTTTTATTTATATTCGCGGCGAAGTTGTACATGTTTTCCGTCGAGTGCAGAAAGCTATTGATGATGCATATGCAGCAGGCCTTCTGGGAAAGAATATTTTAGGTAGTGGTTTTGATTTAGAACTTACCTTGCACGCTGGTGCAGGAGCTTATATCTGCGGTGAAGAAACCGCTCTTCTCGATTCTCTCGAGGGATTCCGCGGGCAACCGCGCTTGCGCCCACCGTTCCCAGCTATCGCTGGCCTCTATGCCATGCCAACAGTTGTTAACAATGTTGAATCAATCGCTTCGGTACCTTCGATCATTGCTAAAGGAGCCGACTGGTTCCAAGAGATGGGAACCGAGAAGAGCAAGGGATACACGCTCTACTCACTCTCTGGCCATGTGACTAATCCCGGGCAATTTGAGGCGCCACTGGGCATTACCCTTCGTCAAATTCTGGAACTTGCTGGTGGAATCCGCGCGGGACACGAATTGAAATTCTGGACCCCTGGCGGTTCTTCAACTCCGATGTTTACGGCAGAGCATCTCGATGTACCACTGGATTATGAAGGTGTGGCTGCTGCTGGCTCGATGCTTGGAACAAAAGCTTTACAAATCTTCGATGAGACCACCTGCGTTGTGCGCGCTGCGCTTCGCTGGGTCGAGTTCTATAAGCATGAGTCCTGCGGAAAGTGCACCCCATGCCGCGAAGGCACCTGGTGGCTAGTGCAGTTAATGAAGGACCTCGAAGCAGGTAAGGGAACCGAAGCTGATCTGGAAAAACTTCTCGATCTCTGCGACAACATCGCTGGTCGTTCTTTCTGTGCACTTGCCGATGGCGCCGTATCACCGATCATCTCTTCACTTAAATATTTCCGTGCTGAATACATCTTGCACCAGACCAATGGCGGTTGCCCATTTGATCCGGTCGCATCTACGCTCTTTGAAACGGCAGGTGCATAAATGACGCCCGAGCAAGCAGTCGTTGCGGTTGAAACTGTTTCTGCAGTAATCGACGGAGCAGAAGTAACTGTTCCAAAGGGAACTCTCATTATTCGTGCTGCGGAACAATTGGGAATCGCAATTCCACGCTTCTGCGACCACCCGTTACTTGCACCCGCTGGTGCCTGTCGCCAATGTCTTGTGGATGTATCTATTAATGGTCGTGCATTTCCTAAACCACAAGCTTCTTGCACCATGCCCGTTGAAAATGGCATGGTTGTAAATACCCAGCTCACATCCCCTGTTGCCGCCAAGGCACAAGAGGGAATTATGGAGTTCCTATTAATTAATCACCCCCTTGATTGCCCGATCTGCGATAAGGGTGGCGAATGTCCCCTGCAAAATCAGGCGATGTCTGCCGGTCGTCCAGAGTCACGCTTCGAAGGTGAAAAACGCACCTTTGAAAAGCCAATCAACATCTCTTCGCAAGTTCTTCTCGATCGTGAACGTTGCGTGCTCTGTGCGCGCTGCACTCGCTTCTCTAATGAGATTGCTGGAGATCCCTTTATTACTCTCAACGAGCGCGGAGCTTTGCAGCAAGTGGGCATCTACGAGAACCAACCTTTTGAGTCTTACTATTCTGGCAACACGGTGCAGATCTGTCCCGTAGGTGCTCTGACCGGGGCTTCTTATCGGTTCCGAGCCCGCCCATTTGATCTCGTCTCAGTCAACTCTGCCTGCGAACATTGCGCTTCAGGTTGCGACCTACGTACCGATATTCGTCGCGGTAAGACACTTCGTCGTCTTGGTGGCGATGACCCTGCAGTCAACCAGGAGTGGAACTGCGATAAGGGGCGTTGGGCATTCAAATATTTAACTTCCCGTGAGCGTGTAAAAACTCCACTTGTTCGCGGCGATGATGGAGAGCTCCACGAAGCATCGTGGCCAGAAGCGATCGCTGCTGCAGCAGCGGGACTTAAGGGCAAGCGTGTAGGTGTTCTTACAGGCGGTCGTCTAACACATGAAGATGCTTACGGCTATTCAAAGTTTGCTCGTGTGACATTGGGTACCAACGACATTGATTTCCGCGCCCGCCCACATAGCGATGAAGAGCGCGATTTCTTAGCAACGGTCGTCACTGATCTCAAGACAACCTATATCGATATTGATAGCGCCGACCATGTCGTTCTGGTTAATTTCGAGCCAGAAGAAGAGTCACCGATTGTTTTCTTGCGCATGTATCGTCAGGTAACAAAGCGCGGACTTGTCGTTACTTCGGATGCACCTCTTGCAAGTCGTGGTTCTAAGAAATTATCTGCCCGATTAGTAAATAGCGTTACGGAAATTTCTGGTCTGACGGCACAGAGCGTTATCTTGATTGGAGAACGTGCCGCCGAAACCCCTGGAACTCTCTCGGCAGCTTACGAACTCTCACAATCGACTGGCGCCAAGTTGGCTTGGATTCCACGTCGCGCTGGTGAACGCGGAGCACTTGCCGCAGGCGCAATCGGAAACTTGCTCCCGGGTCATCGCCCCGTTTCAGATGCTGCGGCGCGCGTAGATCTGCAGAGCGCATGGGGAGTAACGAATCTCCCTGAAAATCCAGGTCGCTCTACCACTGAGATCCTCTCTGCTCTCAATGATGAGTCGCTAGATGCGGTTCTAATTGGTGGCGTCGATCCGATGGATATTTCGGCTGATGCCTTAAATCAACTTTTAAATACCTTCGTCGTTTCACTTGAAATATCCAACACTGCCGTCACTGCCATAGCTGATGTGGTTCTGCCAGTCGCTGCTGTGGTTGAAAAGAGTGGGTCCTACCTTGATTGGCGTGGAATCGGCCGTAGCTTCGATAAGGGAATTGACGATGTTGACCTGCGCAGCGATGTGCGGATCCTCTCGATCTTGGCCGATGAGATGGGCAAGCCAATTAATCTTCCAACCGTCACTGCTACGACACGTGAAATTCAATCACTGGGAATTTGGGATGGCGCACAGCCAACATTCTCCAAGAGAGTGGCCGCTCCTGTATCTGCTCAAGGCGTGACCCTGGTTTCATGGCGTTACTTGCTCGACCTAGGTTCGCTGCAGCAAGGTGAAGCCAACCTGGCCGGAACCGCAAAGCAGGCGCGCGCGCATCTTTCTGCGGCCACTGCGGCTTCGCTAGGCGTTACTGAAGGTGATTCGGTCGTAATCTCAAGTGAGCGCGGTTCAATTGAACTTCCAGTCACGATTGTGAATATCGCAGATCATTTAATCTGGGTACCACGTAATTCCGAAGGATCCCAAGTCATTCCCGAACTGGGATTCACCTCTGGATCAGTAAAGGTGGCGAAGCGATGAGCACAGCAGCTTTGCTCGGACAAGATCCCGGCTGGTTAATTTTAGTAAAGGGACTTTTAATATTTGTCTTCTGTGTTGTCTGCACCTTGATGGCTGTCTGGGGAGAGCGCAGAATTGTTGCTCGCATGCAGATGCGCCTTGGACCTAACCGTGTCGGTAAGTTTGGATTACTGCAGGCGCTGGCAGATGGCGTGAAGTTGGCCCTTAAGGAAGATTTGATTCCAGCTGCAGCTGACAAAGTGGTATTTATTATCGCTCCCATAATTTCTGCCACCACCTGCTTTATGGCCTTTGCGGTAATTCCATTTACTGGCAACGTGACTCTCTTTGGACACAAGACTGCGATGCAACTGACCGATCTTCCTGTCAGCGTGCTCTATATATTGGCCATCGCATCTATCGGCGTTTACGGAATTGTTCTTGCAGGATGGTCCTCTGGCTCCACCTACCCGCTTCTCGGCGGATTGCGCTCAAGTGCACAAGTAATTTCTTATGAAGTAGCAATGGGACTCTCACTTGTCGCCGTCTTCATTTATTCAGGAAGCATGTCTACATCAGAGATCGTAGCTGCACAGCACAAATGGTGGTTCTCGGTCATCTTGTTCCCATCCTTTGTTATTTATGTTATTTCTATGGTTGGCGAGACAAATCGCGCGCCTTTCGATTTAGCCGAAGCTGAAGGCGAACTTGTTGGTGGATTCCACACGGAATATTCATCCCTTAAGTTTGCGCTCTTCTTCTTAGCTGAATATGTAAATATCGTTGCGGTCTCGGCTCTGGCAACGACGCTTTTCATGGGTGGATATCACGCGCTCCCAGGTCTGACGTTTACCGAGAGTTGGTTGGGTGGCTGGTTTACGCTCTTCTGGTTCGTTGGAAAAGTTGTTTCTTTCTTCTTCCTCTTCGTCTGGCTTCGCGGAACTTTGCCCCGCTTACGTTATGACCAATTTATGAAGTTTGGTTGGAAGGTATTGATTCCAACTAGTTTGGTCTGGATCTTGATCCTTGCCACCTTGCGCGTAATGTCACAACGCGCTGTGAGCCGAATCATTGTCTTTGGATTTAGTATTGGCGTTGTCTTGCTAGTAGTCCTTGTGACCACGATGTACGACCGAACTACAGCTAAGGCGAAGGCTGCAGCGGTGCTGCCAGATTTGCCTCCACCTTCTTTCCCGGTTCCTGCTCTGCCTGGACAATCAACGGTCAATCACCTGACGATCGATGCGACGCACGTGGTTACAGAACTGGAGAACCACAATGGCTGATGAAGCGAAGAGTTTCTCGCAACAATTACTTGGATTCTGGGTCACCTTTGCGACCATGTTCAAGAAGGTAAATACCGTGCAATATCCCGAGGTCAAAGAGCCAACGGCAGAACGCTTTCACGGACGTCATCAACTCAACCGTTATGAGGATGGCCTGGAAAAATGCATCGGTTGCGAACTCTGTGCCTGGGCCTGTCCCGCAGATGCGATTTATGTTGAGGGCGCCGATAACACTGAAGAGGAGCGCTTCTCCCCAGGAGAACGTTTTGGTCAGGTTTATCAAATTAATTATCTTCGGTGTGTGTTCTGCGGTCTGTGCATTGAAGCCTGTCCGACTCGAGCGCTGACAATGACCAATGAATACGAGTTGGCAGATGATGATCGCGCCAAGTTGATCTTTGAAAAAGACGATTTACTTGCCCCATTGCGTGCAGGAATGATCGCTCCGCCACACCCAATGTATCCAGATTCCAGCCATCTCAATTATTACAAGGGCGAAATCACCGGGTCGCACCCTTCCCAGGAATCGGGGGAGCAGAAATAAAATGTTACATAACACTTTCCATTTCGCTCTTACGGTCGGACGCACAGCGACGCCGGAGGCGGTGCAATTTTGGATCTTGGCTCCGCTAGCGGTTATTGCCGCCCTCGGTATTTTGGTTGTAAAGAAGGCGGTCCACTCCGCACTCTTGATGGCCTGGGTCATGGTCACACTCGCAATTTTCTACATCGCGCAAGATGCCCTCTTTTTAGGAATTGTTCAGATCGTTGTTTATACCGGAGCGGTGATGATGCTCTTTCTCTTCATCTTGATGCTTGTGGGAATTGATAGCTCGGAATCCTTTGTCGAGAACCTCAAGGGGCAACGGATTCCATCAATTCTGGCCGCCATTGGTTTAGGCGGATTGATCGTCTCTCTTCTAGGTCGAGCCACGGTTTCCGCTCCAGCGGTTGGGTTGCAAACGGCAAATGCAGGTGGCAATGTGCAAGGAATCGCAAAATTGTTATTTACCCAATATGTCTGGGCTTTTGAAGTTGTTTCGGCGCTACTTATAACAGCAGCGTTAGGTGCGATGGTCTTGGCGCATTCTCAGAAAGTTCGCTCGCCTTACGCGCAACGCGACCTTTCAATTGCACGCTTCCGCAAGAGCTCACTAGGTGATGCTGCAGGACTTCCCGCTTCTGGTGTATTTGCTCGTCGCAACGCAGTTGATGTTCCTGCGCTCCTGCCGGATGGTTCGCCGGCTCCAACTTCGGTCTCCCAAACTCTCCGTTCACGCGGAGACATCATTACTAGCGCACCTTTTGCGTTAGAAGCAATAGAAGAGCAGGAGGACTAAATGGATATTTCAAATTACCTCTACCTGTCGGTCATCCTCTTTACCATCGGAGCGCTTGGCGTGTTAATTCGCCGCAACGCCATCGTCATATTTATGTGTATTGAGTTGATGCTCAACGCCTCTAATCTGGCTCTCGTAACTTTCTCCCGAATCCATGGCAATCTTGATGGACAAGTCGCCTCTTTCTTCACGATGGTGGTCGCCGCCTGTGAAGTTGTTGTAGGCCTCGCCATTATCGTCACCATTTACCGCTCCCGTCGATCGGCATCAGTTGATGATGCCAGTTTGTTGAAGAACTAATGAGAACTAGCAGCCACTTGGTTTACCTCATCGCTCTTCCACTCTTTAGTTCGGCGTTACTCCTTCTGCTGGGTCGTATCGCAGATAAGTGGGGACATCTTGTAGCCACGCTCATCTCGGCTTCTGCTTTTGGTGTTGGAGTCTCTGAATTCATTGCCATGCACAGCCACACTGGTGCTAACCGTGCTGCTACTCAAAAGCTTTTTGAGTGGATCTCGGTAGGAAACCTCAAAGTAGACGCCTCTTTATTGCTCGATCAACTCTCCATCTGCTTTGTGCTTCTTATTACTGGCGTAGGTACTTTGATCCACATCTATTCGATCGCATATATGGATCACGATAAAGACCGTCGCCGCTTTTTTGCTTATCTCAACTTCTTTATCGCGGCCATGTTGCTCTTAGTCTTGGGCGATTCCTACCTCAATTTGTATGTCGGTTGGGAAGGCGTTGGCCTGGCTTCCTATCTCCTCATCGGTTTCTGGAATCACAATCCGACATATGCAGTTGCAGCAAAGAAAGCGTTTATCGCTAACCGAATCGGCGATGTGGGACTTTCACTCGCCATCATGATCTGCTTTACACAATTCGGTGCCGTCTCATTCTCTGGCGTGAAAGCCGGCGCCTCTCATGCATCACCTGCTGCACTAACAGCTATTGGAGCAATGCTCTTGTTGGCAGCGGCCGGAAAATCAGCGCAGTTCCCATTGCAATCATGGCTGGGCGATGCGATGGCGGGTCCAACCCCAGTTTCAGCGTTGATCCACGCCGCGACGATGGTGACCGCTGGCGTCTACCTCATCACTCGTTCGAACTTTATTTTTGATGCCTCTTCAACTGCGCGCATACTCGTTGTAACGGTAGGAGTAATCACTCTCCTCTTCGGAGCGATCGTTGGTACCGCTAAAGATGACATTAAGAAAGCCCTCGCTGCCTCCACCATGTCGCAGATCGGTTACATGATTCTGGCGACGGGGCTCGGTCCAGTCGGTTATGCCTTTGCAATCATGCACCTTTTGACTCATGGTTTCTTCAAGGCTGGAATGTTCTTAGGCGCGGGCTCGGTCATGCATGGCATGGATGATGAGATAAATATGCGTAAGTACGGGGGATTGGCCAAACTGATGCCAATTACCGCCGTGACATTTGGCTTGGGCTATTTAGCGATCTTGGGCGTCCCGCCATTTGCTGGTTTCTACTCGAAGGACAAAATTATTGAGACCGCCTTCAATCAGGGTGGCGGTAAGGGCATTATTCTCGGCGGGGCAGCGCTTATCGGCGCTGGAATCACTGCTTTCTATATGACCCGTGTAGTTGTTCTGACCTTTGCAGGAGCAAGACGTTGGAAGGATGGATCTCATCCTCATGAAAGTTCGGTTTTGATGTGGGGGCCAATGGTCGTATTGGCGATCGGTTCAGTGGCTTCCGGGTTCCTTCTTAGTGCCGGTGGCGCTCTCGTTAACTGGTTGCAACCAGTGGTCAACGCTTCCAATGCAGTGGGTGGAAAAGAGTTGATGAATCCGCTTGTTGTTTCTGTACTCGCGCTAGGAATCGTCGCACTTGGTGCGGGTTATGCGATTATCAAGTATCGCACCGTTCCTGAAGTCGCCCCTGAAAACGTTTCTATATTTACCGAGATCGCGCGCAAGGATCTCTACCAAGATATCTTCAATGATGCCGTTTTTGTGAAGCCAGGTACCGCGCTCACAGCCGGATTGGTCGCAACAGATCATCATGTGATCGATGGTCTGGTCCGACTTGTTGGTTGGGTGATCGGCGAAGTCTCCGATGTTCTCCGCAAACTGCAAAATGGTTACGTGCGCACATATGCACTCACGATGTTTGTTGGCGTCTTTATCGGTGCCCTGATCCTTTGGGTGGTAACCGCATGAACCTCTTAACGCTCACCATCGTCCTGCCGCTCTTAGGCGTACTCGGACTTGCGGCGGCACCAAAAGAAAATACCCATGTAATTAAATTGATCGCACTTGGCTCATCGGTAATCACTCTGGTCAGCTCGCTTCTGATGTTGACTAAATACAAGTTTGGAGTTCAAGGTTTCCAACTTGTTTCATCGCATTCGTGGTTCAAGCTATTTAATATTAATTACGCGGTGGGAATTGATGGGTTGGCTCTAGTGCTGATTCTGCTCACCACAGTTTTGGTACCCATCGTTGTCGTTGGTGGTTGGAATGAAGCTGAGAATGGGCGTTGGAGCGTAAAAACCTTTTATATGTTGATCTTGGTTCTTGAAACATTTATGGTCGGAGTATTCGCAGCCACCGATGTCTTCTTGTTCTACGTGATATTTGAGGCGATGCTAGTGCCGGTCTACTTCCTTATCGGTGGCTACGGACGGGGCGATCGAGCCGCGGCAGCGCTGAAGTTCTTGCTTTATAGCCTCTTCGGTGGCTTGTTGATGTTGGCTGCTGTTATCGGTCTGTTCGTTATCTCAATTAAACAAGGTCCTGGATCATTTGATGTCACGGCCCTATCCCACCTCAAGATCAGCCATAACACCCAAGATTGGCTATTTCTAGGCTTCTTTATCGCCTTTGCTATTAAGGCCCCACTCTTTCCGTTTCATACCTGGCTCCCAGGAGCGGCTAAGTCGGCAACTCCTGGCACTTCGATTTTGGTGCTCGGAGTACTCGACAAGGTGGGCACCTACGGCATGATCCGTTTCTGTCTCGCTCTCTTCCCAGAGGCAACAAAGACATTTGCGCCTTACATCATCGTGCTCTCATTGATCTCCATCATTTACGGCGCATTCTTGGCAATTGGCCAGAAAGATCTCAACTCGTTGATCGCCTTTACCTCGATCTCGCACTTCGGGTTTATCGTCCTTGGTATCTTTGCGATGACTAGTCAAGGCTTAACTGGCGCAACTTTGTACATGGTCAACCACGGATTTTCCACCGCGGCGCTCTTCCTCGTCGGCGGGTGGATGATTGAACGGCGCAAATCAACGCAGGTGGAAGATTTCGGGGGACTGCAACGCATTACGCCAGTGATGGCCTGGAGCTTCTTTATTGCAGGTATGTCTGCGCTAGCGCTCCCAGGACTTTCTAGCTTCGTGAGCGAATTCCTAGTACTTATCGGAACCTTCACTCGCTATCCGCTCGCTGCAATTATCGGAACTACCGGTATCGTCCTGGCCGCGCTCTACATTTTGATCTTGGTGCAACGTACCCTTCATGGACCACTACAGCCGGGAAATGAAGATACGCCTGATCTCAATTGGCGCGAGAAAATCGCACTCGCCCCAGTTATCGTGGCGCTGGTTCTCCTCGGTTTTTACCCTAAGCCTGCGATCCACGTGATTAACCCAGCGACCAGCCAGATAATGGCAGCGGTTCAAGTTACTGACCCAACTCCAATGGCAGGTAAATAATGCTTACTACTCCAACGCTTGATTACAACCTATTAGCACCAATCCTTATCGTCTTAGGTGGAGCGCTTCTGGGCGTCTTGGTTGAGGGATTTGTTGGGCGCGCCTATAGAGCTCGTATTCAAATCATTATCGCCCTGCTCACAACGGCTATCGCATTTTGTTGGGTAATCTCTATTCATAATCTCATTTCGCAGGCGGCTGCGGTGGATTCTGTTTCGATAGATGGTGGCGGCCTCTTCATGCAGGGCGCGGTTCTCGCCTTGGCTTTTGTAGCGCTTCTCTTCTTCACCCAGGATGATCACTTTGCCCCACAAGCCTCAGCTCTTCCCGGATCAGAGGAAGAGGCAGCCGCCGTACTCGCAGGCGTGCAGATGACAGAGATTTATCCGCTCGTGCTCTTTGCTATCTCGGGAATGTTGCTCTTCCCAGTAGCTCATGATCTGATCACCCTCTTTGTTGCCCTAGAAGTACTTTCCATTCCGCTCTACATCATCACTGGGTTAGCTAGGCGCCGTCGCCTCTTGTCACAAGAAGCAGCGCTTAAGTATTTCTTGCTCGGCGCATATTCTTCAGCCTTCTTCCTCTTCGGTGGAGCGCTCGTGTATGGATTTTCTGGCAGCCTTTCACTGGCTACTATTCGCGCTGCCGCCATCGTGCCTGGTGCTAATCACATCTTCTTACTGCTTGGAATTATCCTGATGTCGGTGGGATTGCTCTTTAAAGTCGGAGCTGTGCCATTTCATTCATGGACGCCCGATGTTTATCAAGGCGCCCCAACCGCTGTCACAGGGTTCATGGCTGCTTGCACCAAGGTCGCAGCATTTGGCGCGATGTTCCGTATCTTTATTGTTGGTTTTGCAGCGGTACAAAATGATTGGCGCCCAGTATTTGTAGCAATTTCCATTGTGACCATGGCTGGTGGAGCGATTGCCGCAATTTCGCAGCGCGATGTAAAGCGCACCTTGGCTTACTCCTCTATCACTCACGCTGGTTTCTTGATGGCTGGAATAATTGCGCTGAGTAAAGCTGGCTTAACTTCGATGATGTTCTATCTCGTGGCCTATGGCTTTGCAACTATTGGAGCATTTGGAATTGTGACCCTAGTTCGAGATTCAACAGGTGAGGTCAATGACCTTAATCGTTGGGCGGGGTTGGCAAAGAAGTCTCCAGGGGTTGCGACCGCATTCGCACTCTTCCTCTTGAGCTTTGGCGGCATTCCGCTTACAGCCGGTTTCATTGCGAAATTCTCTATCTTTACCGCGGCCTATGCCTCTGGAAATATTGCAATCGTAGTTGTTGGTGTACTTTCTAGCGCGATTGCACTCTTCTTCTACCTGCGCGTTATCCTGATTATGTTCTTTAAGGAACCCACGGACGATACGGTGACCGTAGCGGTTCCATCGTTCCTCGTTACAAGCGGAATCACAATCTGCTTTGTCATTACCTTGGTATTGGGTGTCTATCCAAACTTGCTCTTTAATTTGGCCAACACCATGACCACGCTCGTTCCTTAATTAATCCCATGTTACTTCGTTAAAAGGGTTTGATTCTCCCCTAGGTTCGGGGTGATCGTAAAAATCTTTGATTATCGGGAGCAATAAATGTGGCTTTATCTTGTGGGTCGCGTGTGGCGAGCCAGGGATTATTGCCAGACGACCGTCAGGGAGCGCTTCATATAAATCGACTCCATGGTGTGGACTAAAGGGTTCATCATCTCCGTTGACCACTAATACTGGGCAGTTAATTGTGGCCAATTCTGCAACGGTGATATTTGGTTCAGTTGCCCATACATCATGAGCCTTTTGAATAATAACACCGAGCATCTCTGGAGCATCAGGAGAACGTTCGGCAAATTCGGTCCGGTTATCATCGGTGATGATCACTTCGCCATCCAGCGCAAGTCCTGAATCCCAGGTGTAATTAGTACCCGTCGCAATAATTGATAAGACCAAATCGGGCCGTGCGATCGCAACTAAGAGTGCGATGATTCCCCCATCGCTATGGCCGAGCAGATGGGCAGGTGCGCCTATTACATCTTCTATATATGCAATCGCCTCATCGCGCTGAAAATCAAAGTGATAAAAGCCTTCGCGCATGCCGGTGCGCCCGTGCGCAGTTCGGTCATAGCCATAGACGTGAAAGCGATCTTCAACAGCGGGGAGGATGTGATAATCAAAGTTCTCGGTCGCGCTTAAACCACCGTGCAGCAGCAGCAAAGGAGCGCCATTATTCGGATATTCAACGCTCCAGGTCTGATGACCACGAAGATCGATGTAGGCCATGGTTCTAAAGAGAATCCATGATGTGGCGATTGCCGCGATCGAAGGTGAGGTAGTTCCAGCTCCAGTCGGCGATAGTGCCAATTCGGTTTCTGCCGCCCATGAGATAGAAGAGATGCAAGAAGAGCCAACCGAACCAGGCGATCGGTCCGCTAATCTTCAATTTTTTAACTTGGATAATCGCTTTGTGGCGACCGATGGTAGCCATCGAGCCTTTATCTTTATAGAAAAATTCTTTAAGGGCTTCGCCCTTGCTTACGCGTTTAATTTGGTCAGCGACAAAGCGGCCTTGTTGCATGGCAACTGGGGCGACTTGCGGAAGGAAGCGGCCATTGGCGCCTCGAGCTCCTGCGCAATCTCCCACCGCCCAGATATAGGGATAGTTGGTAATTTGCATTGTCTGTTCAGTTTTGAGGCGAAATCCTTCAGTCGGAATGCTGAGGTCATAAATTCCCGGTGAACTAGTTACGCCCGCCGCCCAGATCATCACATGTGCTCGCATAGAGGTTCCATCCACAAAGTTGATGAGGCCAAACTCCAGCGATTTAACGGCTGTTTTGAGCATGAGGTTCACGCCCAGCTTCTCTAATTCGTTCTGCGCTTTGTCGGTAAGTGATTGATCAAACATGGGCAGCACCCGCGGTCCAGCTTCGACGAGGTAGACATCGATGTTAGCTGCCGCTTCAGCCTGGTCGCTGTGAAGTGGTCCTTTGATTAATTCACCTAGGGCTCCAGCCATTTCAACGCCAGTAGGCCCGCCACCAACGACAACAACCTTGAGGCGAGTGTCATCTTGGAAGCGACAGAGATCTTCATAGCGGCGCATGATTTCAGAGCGAATCATCAGCGATTCATGGATGGATTTCATCCCCAAGCCAAATTCACTTACACCAGGAATTCCAAAGTCAGCGGTGACCGAACCCATCGCAACAACGAGGTGGTCAAAAGGGATGACCTCACTACTATCGAGTTTGACCGTCTTGTTCTTGTGATCAATAGAGATAGGCGAACCCATATGAAAGCGTCCCCCAGTTTTACGCAGCGCGCCTCGGATGGGGTAGGCAATATGGTCTGCGGCAATACCAGCGGTAGCGACCTGATAGAGCAGAGGGAGGAAGGTCTGATAGTTGTTACGGTCGACGACGGTGATGTCTGCATCCTGACCTAGGCCTTGCGCCGCTGCCAGCCCGCCAAAGCCTCCGCCAAGGATTACAACGCGGGGTTTCGCCATGTGGATCTACCTTTTTCTTCTCTCAGTGGAGCATGTGGCAACCACTGGTCGATTCGCCACCTACGCTGGTTTCGAATATCCGAATCTATCTGCGCAGTCTACTGTTAATCAGATGAAAGCAACTTCTGGGAAGCGTCGCGTGCTCGTCACTGGGGCATCGGGTTATGTTGGCAGTCGGCTGGTGACCTCTCTCTTAGAGCAAGGGTCTCAGGTTCGAGTACTAGTGAGAGATCGATCGAAAATTGTCGGCTTGCCTTGGTATTCACAGGTTGAAGTATCGGTGGGCAGTGCTACAAAGCCGGACGAAATTGCAGCAGCCCTAGCCGGAGTCCATACCGCTTTTTACCTACTTCACTCCATCGGCGCCGGAGGTCGATTTGATCAAGTAGAAGAGGCGATGGCTCTGACCTTTGGCCAAGCTGCGCAAGAGGCTGGTGTCAGCCAAATCATTTATCTCGGAGGAATTGCAAATGATGAGAGCCAAAGTCAGCACTTGGCATCTCGAGCAAATACCGGCGCATCTTTGGCAAAATTCAGCGTTCCGGTTTTAGAGCTACGCGCAGGAATTATTATCGGATCGGGATCTGCCTCATTCGAAATGATTCGGCATATGACTCATAGGTTACCTGTAATGATCACGCCGAAGTGGGTGAGCAATAGAACTCAACCAATTGCAATTCGAGATGTCCTTTACTACCTGGACGAAGTGGCAAAACTTAAAGAGCCGCGATCGGGAATCTTTGATATCGGGGGCCCCGATGTTATGACATATGCGCAATTGATGAAGACATTTGCCAAGGTCTCCAAATTACCGCGGCGAATTATTATCAAAGTTCCTTTCTTGTCGGTCTGGCTTTCAAGTTTATGGATTGGGCTAGTAACTCCCGTACCAGTTGCACTAGCGCGACCTCTAGTTGGTTCGCTCATTAACGAAGCTGTTATGGATGAAAAGAAGTCAATCTCACTACTTATTCCGCCTCCTCCCACTGGGTTGATATCTGTCGAGAAGGCATTTGAACTAGCGCTTTCGAAGGTGGAGAGAAACGAAGTTGCCTCACGGTGGTCAGACGCCGATGCGATCATGCCGCCTTGGCAGAAAACGCAATCAGATCCTTCATGGGCGGGAGATGCTGAGTATCACGATAAGAGAACTGTTTATACCGAGGCCTCACTTGATTCGCTATGGAAGAGCATTGAAGAGATCGGCGGCGAGCGCGGATGGTATGGCGCAGATTTTCTCTGGTGGTCACGTGGATTGATAGATCGCCTCATCGGTGGAGTTGGCCTGCGAAGAGGGCGACGGGATCCACACGTATTGCGCCAGGGGGAGAGCGTAGATTTTTGGCGGGTAGAAAATTTGCAGCCGCAACAGGTTCTGACTCTTTATGCCGAGATGATCCTGCCTGGTAAGGCTTGGCTAGAATTTTCGGTCGCTGAAGTAGTACACGAAGGCAGATCCATGCGATCGCTAACTCAAGACGCTACTTTTCAACCGAAGGGGGCGGGCGGTCACTTGTACTGGGCCTTGGTGGCGCCATTCCATAAATTGGTTTTTCCTACGATGGCAAAGAACATAATCAAAGAGGCGCTGCGCAAGGATGCGGCTGCTGGGGAACACGAAAAGTAGAGAAGCGCCAAACCCAGGGATTTGTCGTCTCTAGCAATTACTATCAGTACATGGAATTTCAAGGCAGCGCCGTCAATGTGAATCTCTCCGCAGAGAGCGGCCTGACCGAACTCGAACTCCGGATCCTGGATTTCGAGAGGCAATGGTGGCGATATGCCGGGGCTAAGGAATCTTCCATCAAAGAGCTCTTTGACCTCACTCCACCGGTTTACTACCAACTCCTCAACAATCTGATCGACCGGGAAGCAGCCCTTCTGAGCCAGCCCATGCTGGTCAAGCGCCTGCGCCGGCTGCGGGAGGCCCGTACCGAGGCTCGCTCCGCAGGTTTCCGCCTCTAGACCCCTCTCGCTCGGTTGGCAGCCTCCTTGGCCTTTCGCTAGAGTTTGGTTAGCACTCTCGCCCTTACTCTGCTAACTGGCAGGGGGTCCGCGAGCAGTGGAAATCCGAGAAGCGTTGAAGAAAAAGGGAGCACATCATGGCCGTTGCCATTAAGCCACTTGAAGACCGCATCGTCGTAAAGGCCAATGAGGCCGAGCAGACCACAGCGTCAGGTCTGGTTATTCCAGATACCGCTAAAGAGAAGCCACAAGAGGGCACCGTTGTTGCCGTCGGCCCAGGTCGCTTTGATGATGGCGTACGCACTCCAATGGATGTAAAAGTTGGAGATGTAGTTCTTTACAGCAAGTACGGCGGAACTGAAG
>Ga0214165_1000189_pt1 | contig 49135 bp, 42 predicted proteins | sample TroBogypolimnion_34_FD_153004 | JGI IMG/M metagenome (GOLD analysis project Ga0214165, IMG submission 153004) | Freshwater microbial communities from Trout Bog Lake, WI - Practice 03JUN2009 hypolimnion v3 | ecosystem: Environmental > Aquatic > Freshwater > Lake > Hypolimnion/Profundal zone ... | reverse complement strand
CACGTATGAACGTTCATCTACTCCTCCCGCCGATAACGACCCCTATATTGTACAAGGCATTCCTGACGACAAACTGAACGCCGAACTGGCCGAAGAGATCGCCTGGTATGCCAAGGAACGCGCAAACGAAGAACGAGCCCGAAAGGCGGCTGGCACTCAGAAAGAAGGAGGACAACCATGATTCAGGACAGAGGGTTAGGGTTTAGCTGGGGGGAGAAAGACTTTCCACGTGACGGGTATCTAAAGGAGATATCGGGATCGGGGTTTGCATCCTATTGTTCCACGCGGCAGGGCGATAATTGGAAATGCGGCAGCCAAGTCGTTGTTAACCTGTTTTTTGACGGAACCGGAAACAATAAAGAAAGCGACGAGAAAACCTTCTCACACACCAATGTCGCCCGTTTGTATTACGCCTGCGACGGGTCAGATCATCCCGAGAAGACACGGGACGGGTGGTTTTTTAAACACTATCTTCAGGGGGTCGGTACGCCTTTCGAAGAACTGGGCGAGACGACCTTCTCCACGAGGGGTAAAGCTTTTGCCGACGGCTTTAGCAATCGTATTGGCTGGGCCTATACCCGGTTGCTCAATGCCGCCTATGCAGCCACACCAAAAAGCGAAAAATTAGCCGAGCGCTTACTTGAAAAAGCTGAGGCCTTCGATGTCTGCAAGGAACTGAGCGGCACCGGTGGCTATCAGTTGCAGCTGGGGGGCAGCAAGCAAACCGAGGCGCTCATCTATCAACCCGTATTGCAGAACAAGCTGGCGCGTCTGGCCACTGTCCACAAAGAGCACACCACCCCTAATATCTATGAAAAAATCCGCAAGATCTGGATCAATGTATTCGGTTTCTCGCGCGGCGCGGCTGAGGCGCGCGTATTTATCAACCGGCTGATCAATGACTGGGCGCCGCACGGAAAACTGGCCGGGGCCATAGACTATGAAGTCAATTTCATGGGACTGTTTGACACCGTCGCCTCGGTGGGGATACCTGATTCGGCACGCGCCGGGTTTGTTGATCTGCCCTCATTGGACGGCCATTGGGGCTGGGCGGATGACGGATCGCTCGACATCCCCCACACTGTCAGGCGCTGCGTACACTTCATCGCCACACATGAGCAGCGCATGAGCTTCCCGCTGGACTTGATACGCCAGGGACCGGACAGCTACCCCGGCAACCGGTCGGAGGTGGCCTACCCCGGCGTGCACTCCGACGTCGGCGGCGGCTATCGGCCCAACGATCAGGGCAAGGCGTGGACAGAGAAAGAGGACGATATGTCGCATAAGCTGGGGCAGATCCCCCTGCACGACATGTATATTGAGGCCGTGCTGGCCGGGGTGCCGATGCTGGACTGGTCTGCTTTTAATGAAAAACGCAAAAACGAATTCAAGATCGCCGACGACGTAGTCGACGCCTATAACGCCTGGCGCAAGGAGATGCCCTCTGTGTCGTGCGCCGAAGAGGCCATACGTCTGGGCATGGCGCAACGTCTGGCCTGGCATGCCAAGCGCTCATTGCCGAAGAGCAGCGAGTATATTACGGTGCAGCCGTTTTATCAAAACGCGCAGGAGGCCAAGCTCACGCCCTATCAACTGAACCAACTCTGCGACGCCGAGCGCAATGCCCTGATAATGCAGCGAAACTCACGCCTGACAGTATGTGAAGATCTGCAAGAACGCATCAATACCGCCAACGATGCGGACAAGCAGATCCTACAACGGCAGCTCGACGAATCGACCGAAAAGATACGTCAGTACGATGAGCAGATTCAGGACGAAGGCGGCCGGTTGGAAAAATTCGGTGACAAAGAACCCAATTCTCACCGCCTCGGTGAAAACGCCTACGACCTGCTGACCAACGACAAAACCGATTTACGCGAAGGCGCCGAGGAGTTTCGCCTGTTAATGGGCTATCTGTTTCCCGAAGAAAGAAAGTCTGTTTGGAATTGCGAGATAAGACCATGCAGGACGCCCTCTTACACGCTTAGCCTTGTCGCCAGCCAAGATGATACGCTGACCGTCCAACGCGAAGCAACACGCGACGGCAAGCCGCTGTATGTGGAGCTGATTGAAAAGTCCGTTGCTCAAACAGTTGGCAGGATGACAAAAGACGATCCGTATTTCGATGTATTGCTGCTGCCTGACAAAAAAGTTATCGGATTTTTGCGGGAACACACCAACAAGCAGGCGCGCGCCGCAGTATCGGCAGCGGTGATCAGGCTCTTCGATGACTTCGTCCACGACAGCCGCGCCTGGTTCCGTGTCCCCTACTTCCATGAGCAGGCCCCTGGCGGCTACGGGTGGCCGAGGGTCTTGTTTCAGGGGAAAAACAGCCGGGTGGAGTTTCTGGATATTCCCGTTCTGGATTGTGAGGCCGAACAGCGTTTTAATCAGGATCAGATGGCAAACTGGTCCTACAAGGGGATGCCCGGATTAAAATAAGAGGTACAACGTCATCAGAAGAGAGGAGTTATGCAACAAAAAATTCTCTGCATCGGCAGCAAGCTGTAAACCGGGGCCGAGCTTGCCGGATTGCGGACCGCCCTTATAAACGAAAAAGAAATACCCAAAAGGGGATGGTTTTTTTCAGGAGACCGGCAGACAAGAAATCAATCTCTTGGCTATCCCCTATTGAAGAAATTCCATGATAAAAGCGGACTGGTGCTTGATATACTGATCAAGAGTAAAACGTTTGGCGAAATACCATCTTCTGAAGGCCCAGGTCTGCCCCAACACGGAGATATTATGCCCGATCAGATCGATCATGTCCTCATCAAGCCGCTTAAAAGTTCCATTGTCGTTAAGCTCTCTGATGGCCTTAATGATCAGATTGGTTATCCGGATCTCGGTCTCCAGCACCTTCTTCTGCCATTTTACCGGAAGGAAGTGAGTGACCTGATACATGAGCAGGACATGATCGCTCATCCGGTTGCAGACACTGAAATAGGCGCGGATAATCTCGGCCAGCGCCTCTCTGCCATGGGATGAACGGGCCAGCGCCCCCTGAATTCCCTCTTCAACCTCGGAATGGATGGCAATGCAGACAAGATACAGCACATCATCCTTGGAAGAGACGTATTCGTAGAGAGAGCCTATGGAAAGGCCGGTCTCCTTGGCCAACGCCCTGGTGGTGGTCTTATGATATCCGTGCCGGATAAACAGTTGGACAGCCGCATCGACGATCTGCCGCCGCCGCTGTTTTACCAGCTCCTGATTTTTGATCTGCGTTACAACTTCACGCGCATTATTTACTTCGGCTTTCAATTATGCCAGCTCCCTGCTGCAATGATCATTTCAAATATTGAGTCGAGGATACACCTGTATGAGGCACCTTTGAAGAAAGTAATGGTAATCAGCTCGCCAGCATATACAAGTACCGAAACAAACACCAGTAAAAATTCATCGCCAGCAGAATTGCCGTCTCTTCGGGTGCGCAACAGGAAAGAACTGCGTTGCAAAGGAGTCCGGACACGGACAACTCACTCCCGCCACCCCAGAGTATACTGATCAGAGGAGGCACAACGGCATGCCCCCTCTGATTGTGCAGATTTTTATTTCTTTGAGCTCAACTCAGGAAAATCCCAATAGAAATACTCGTGATTTGCCGGGCCGTTGGCCTTTTCCTGCCGTGCCACCTCTCTCTCTCTCAACTCGATCCTGCGAATTTTTCCGCTGATGGTCTTGGGAACCTCGGGGATAAATTCAATAATCCGGGGAATCTTGAATTTAGCCAGGATGCTGATTGAATGCTGAAACAACTCAAGAGCCAGTTCTTTTGAAGGCTCATAGCCCTTTTTCAGGATGACATAGGCCTTTACCAGCTGATGCCGCTTGGGATCCGGCACGCCGACCACCGCCGCCTCGCCTACAGAGGGATGCTCGATGAGCGCGCTCTCCACCTCAAAGGGACCGACCCGGAAATCCGAAGATTTGATTACATCATCGGCCCTGCCGACGAACCACCAGTACCCATCGGCGTCTATGCTGGCCCGGTCACCGGTATAATAATAGTTGTCCTTAAAGACGCTGGCCATCTTCTCGGGATTGCCGATATACTCGGTGAAAAGTCCGATTGCCCGCCATTTATCAAGCTTCACCGCGATATGGCCAGGCTCATCAGGCTTGGTGATCTCCTTGCCGTCATCATCCACCAGAGCGACATCATACATATAGGAAGGGTAGCCAAAGGAACCGCTTTTCATCTTCCCCTTCATCCAGGGCGGGTTGCCAATCATCGCAGTGGATTCGGTCTGTCCATAGAAGTCACGGATCTCGGTACCCGTCAGTTTCTTCCACTGGGAGATGACTTCGGGGTTCAGCGGCTCTCCGGCGCCAACAGACTGGCGGAGATTGGAGAGATCGTATTTCGAGGTATCAAGATTGATGAACATCCTCCAGGCGGTGGGAGGGGCGCAGAATGTCGTAACCTTGTGGGTGGAGAGAGTTTCGAGATATTTCTCGCCATCCAGGACGCCGAAGAAAAAGCCGGATGCCGTGGCCCCCACATTGAGAGGACCGAAAAAGCTGCTCCAGGCCCATTTCGCCCAACCAGGGGCGCCAAGGTTATTATGAATGTCGTCTGTCCTGATCCCGGTCAATACCGTGGTGGACAGATGCCCGACTGGATAGGAAACGGCGGTATGGCCGACGCGTTTAGGCAAGCCCGTTGTTCCTGAGGTGAAAAAGCAGAAGAGGAGATCGCTGGATTTGGTCTTGGCGGCCTCGGCGGTTTTTTCTTCTTTTTCCAACGCCGCATAGCTTGTCCAGCCTTCCTTCGTGCCCAGAACCAGCTTGACCTTGGGCTTCACACCCATATTGACCATAGCCTCATCGATCATGGCGGTATAGGCCTCTGCGGCTATGATCACATCGGGGGCATAGGTTTCAAATCTGAACTCCATCTCCCTCAGGGTCATGGTTGTAGCGGTAGGAACGGCCACCAACCCACCCTTGATGCAGGCAAAGCTTGCAAACCAGGTTTCCGGGACAATGGGGACCACCATATACATATTGTTCCCCTTTTCGACACCGGCCTTGCGAATAAAGTTCAAACATTGGTTGCCGCGGGCGGCGAATTCCTTATAGGTGTAGGTCTTGCTCTCTTTGGTGGCAATATCCGCCCAGATAAGGGCTTTTTTATCACCCCTTTCCTTGAGATGCAGGTTTTCAAAAATCTCTTCAGCCCAGTTGAAATAGTCGGGCATTTTCATGGAATTAAGCGCATCGAAAAAGGCCTTGGCACGGGCCTGTTTCTGCTCGTTATCTTCCATCATGTTCAGATCCATAGCCTCTCTGTAAAGCATCTCCATACCCATGTTCAACTCCTCACAGTCTGATTTGAAATGAAAACCTCAAAGTGATATTTCCCTCTGTCCTGAAAATTCTACTGAGCGCTCGGTCGGTTTGCAAACTAAATAGCAAATATTACAATTTGTCAAAGAATATTTTATTCACGTCTTTTCATGGAACTTCTGTTACAGGCTAGGGGAAAAACATCCTTGCTTACGAACCCCGAAGACATTTCAATGCAGGCGCAACCAACTCCCCTTTTGAAAAAACTGTTGACAAAAACCTGCCAGTTGTTAAAGATCTCACAAAAGAGATTGAGCGCTTGGTCGGAAACAGCCGCTGTAACAGTGCTCCTGTGCCTCAATGAGCAATTAGGCGAAATGTTTTTTCTTTATTTCCGACTGAGCGCTCGGACGCAATCCGTGCCGGAACCCTTGAGATACCGGAAAAAGAAAGGACGCAGCGGTTCGCCAGCGGAGAATCACCCATTGAGAATTTCCGGTTGATCATCCCCTTTTTCTGATTTCAGGCAGCCTGTACTTATTCACAATGACGGGGAAGTCTCCTCCCCTTTCTTTTTCGACCCCGTCATTGTGAATTTTTTAAAAGAATGCGCGCAGAGCACATACAGTATGTATACTGTATCAGACATATGAAAGTAACGACCATACAAACTATGAGGAATCACATGAAAGAGGCAGTCATTGTCAGCGCAGTCCGGACCCCCTTGGGAAGTTTTGGGGGAACCCTCAGCACCTTAGGTGCCACCGACCTCGGCGGTCATGCCATTAAAGAGGCAGTAAAACGGGCGGGGATTCAAGGTAAAGACGTGGATGAATGCATCATGGGTATGGTCCTTCCCTGCGGCTATGGCCAGAATCCGGGGAAACAGGCTGCCATCAAGGCTGGCCTGCCTCAGGATGTTGAGGCCATCACCGTCAACAAGGTATGTGGATCCTCGCTGAAGGCAGTGATGCTGGCGGCCCAGGCAATCCAGTGCGGCGACGCGGAGGTCGTTGTCGCAGGCGGCATGGAGAACATGAGCATGGCTCCCTACTACATCGATAAGGCCCGGTGGGGACTCCGCATGGGGACAGGCAAGATTGAGGATCATATGGTCCACGACGGTCTCTGGGATATCGTAAACGACTTCCATATGGGCATGTCCAATGAACTCTCCAGCGAAAAATGGGAGATCAGCAGGGAAGATCAGGACCGTTTTGCCGAAACGTCCTACAACAGGGCACTGAGGGCCATACGAGACGGCCTTTTCAAGGATGAGATCGCCCCGCTGCAGCTCCCGCAGAGAAAGGGCGAACCACTGCTCTTCGACACCGACGAGTGCCCCCAGGAGACCTCTTACGAAAAATTGATGAAGATGAAGGCGGTCTTCAAGAAAGGCGGCGTCGGCACCGCAGGTAACGCCTCAAGCATCAGCGACGGGGCCGCCGCCGTCGTCCTTATGAGCAGGGAGAAAGCCGAGCAACTGGGCTGCACCATCATGGCCGGGATAGGCGCTCAGGCCTCCTGCGCCATCGATCTGCAATATGTGCTGATGGCCCCCATCTATGCCATCCCCAAGGTCCTGAAAAAAGCCGGGCTCTCCATCGCCGATATCGATCTTTTCGAGATCAATGAGGCCTTCAGCGGGACCTCGGTCGGGATCAACAAGGTTCTCGGCCTGAATCCGGACCGGGTCAACGTCAACGGCGGCAGCGTGGCGCTGGGACACCCCATCGGGGCCAGCGGGGCGCGGATTTTGACCACCCTCCTCTATCAGATGCAGCGGCAGGATGCCAGGAGAGGACTTGCCTCCCTCTGCCTGGGCGGCGGCGAAGCAGTGGCCTTGGTCGTCAACAGATAATATTATACGCAAAAAGGCCTGGCAATCATTTGAGAACAGCAGGAGACGCATCGTGGAACTCGTATACAATCAGGGCGCGCCGCTTTCGGAATTGGAGGCACGGATTGGCAAACTGCAGAAGGCCATGCAGCAGAAGGGGATCAACGGCAGCCTGATCATCCAGAAAACCGATCTATTTTATTTCGCCTCCACCTCGCAGCAGGGCTGGCTCTATATACCCGAGTCCGGCGCCCCGCTTTTGATGATCTTCAAGGAGTTCGAGCGGGCGAAAACAGAGTCGGCTTTAGAGCAGGTGATATCCGTGCTCAGCCCCAAGCAGATCCCCGGAATACTGGCAGAACACGGATATCCGCAACCTGCAGTCCTCGGACTGGAGATGGACGTTCTTCCGGCTAATCTGTATTTTCAATATGCGGAAATTTTCAAGGGCAGCACCCCTGCCGATGTCTCGACGGAGATACGGCTGGTCCGGGCCGTCAAGTCTGACTATGAAATTGCCATCATCCGGCAGGCCGTTGCCCTGTCGGATAAGGTTGCAGCAAGACTCCCCGAATTGCTTGCGCCGGGCAAGACGGAAGTGGAACTGGCAGGCGAGATAGAGGGCTACGCCCGGAGCCTCGGCCATCAGGGTATCGTCCGGATGCGGCTCTTCGGCAGCGAGCTCTTTTACGGCCATCTGCTGTCGGGACCTGCGGCGGCAGTGCCGGGCTACCTGGCCTCCCCGACCGCTGGCCTTGGGGTAAGTCGGCTGATCGGGCAGGGTTCCGGATTTAAAAAAATCGCAAAAAACGAACCCGTTCTCTTTGACTACGTCTTTGCGCTTCATGGCTATATCTCCGACCATACGCGGATCTTTTCCATCGGCCCACTGCCCGACGATCTGATGCGGGCCCACGAGGCCATGCTGTACATTCAAGATGAAACGAAGACTTTTGCCTGTCCAGGTGTTTCATCGGGAGACATCTACGAAAAAATGGTGTCCATGGCCGAAGAAAAAGGATACACTGCCTATTTCATGGGGGCAAGCGAGCGGAAAATCCGTTTTACCGGACATGGCGTCGGACTCGAACTGGATGAATTTCCCTTCCTTGCCAAGGGCCAGAAGCTCAAGCTCGAAAGCGGCATGATCATTGCGCTGGAGCCCAAAGCCGTCATACCGGGCAAAGGGGTTGTCGGTATTGAAAACACCTTCCTGGTAACCGGTGCCGGCCTGGAATCCCTCTCAACATTCAGCGACCAGATCACCATTCTTCCTGAATAAGAATACTACTCCCAATGAGGCGATAATGCTTTCCGATGCACACCATCATTCCGAACTCGGTCATGAAGAGACCGCCCGTTTTATCCTGGATCTGTTTCACCGCACCATGATCCATCACGCGCTCTGGTTTAATGAGGTCAGTCACCAGATCGGCCACGAAAAGGCCTTGGAAATCCTGCACTCGGCCACCAAGAGGAGTTACGACATCCAGATGCAGCATCTCGGACAGACTCTGGGATTCGAGATGAAAAACGGGATCCCGGCCCCCCTTCTGGAGATGGACGACAAGGCCCTGACGGATCTCAAGGATCGGGCGGCAAAAAACTGGCTGGCCAACGACGGCGTCTGGTTCCAGGCGGTTGAATTTTCAGAGGGCATGAATGACGCCAAACGCTGCAATGATTCCTGCTGGGCGCGTTTTTCTCCCTTTGAGGCCTCATCGATCAAGCGGATGCTGGGGCTTGCCGACGACTCCGGTCTGGAGGGTTTGAAGCGGGCGCTGGGCTTCAGGGTCTACGCAGGCATCAACACCCAGTCAATTGTTGAAGAGACGCCCGAGAGCTTTGTCTTTCAGATGAACAACTGCCGGGTGCAGGCCGCCAGAAAACGGAAGAATCTCGCAGACTATCCCTGCAAATCCGGAGGATTGGTGGAATACACCTATTTCGCCAGGACCATCGATAAAAGAATTGTGACGGAATGTATCGGCTGTCCGCCGGATCCCCATCCCGATACGTGGTACTGCGCCTGGAAATTTTCACTGCCTCAGGGCACCCGGTAGTGAGAAAACAGCACCGGCCAAGGACGCCGTGCCGTAATCCAAAAATACAAATGATACGAAAATCGGAGGAAACCAATGCACTTTTCAGACAACACCCTTGAAAACCTGCTTTTCGAGATACAAGACAAGATCGCGACCATAACCTTCAACCGGCCCAAGGCCCTCAACGCCCTGAACAAACAGACCCTGCTGGAAGCCATGGCCTGTCTGACGGAATGCAGGACCAACGAGGAGGTGCAGGTCGTGATTCTGACCGGTTCCGGAATTAAGGCTTTTGTCGCCGGAGCGGATATCGCCTTCATGCAGGAGTTGAGTCCTCTGGCGGCGCGCGAGTTCGCCTTTCTCGGCCAGGAGCTGATGAACACCATAGAGAGGCTCAACAAACCGGTCATCGCCGCCATCAACGGCTTTGCCCTGGGAGGCGGCTGCGAACTGGCCATAGCCTGCGATATCCGGCTGGCCAGCGAAAACGCCCGCTTCGGTCAACCGGAGGTGAACCTGGGCGTCATTCCCGGCTTCGCAGGCACCCAGCGCCTGCCGCGGCTTATCGGCAAAGGCCGGGCCAGCGAGCTCATCTTCACGGGCGATATGATCGATGCCCAGGAGGCTTATCGCATCGGCCTGGTCAACAAGGTGGTCCCTCAGGACCAGTTGATCCCCATCTGCCGGGAGATGGCCTCCAAAATCGCCTCACGCGGCCCCGTGGCGGTCAGATTGAGCAAGGAAGCCATCAATAACGGGACGGAAATGGACCTGGCAAGGGCCTGCATCCTTGAGGCCGACACCTTCGCCCTCTGCTTTTCAAGCCCTGAACAAAAAGAAGGAATGCGTGCATTCCTGGAAAAACGTCCCGCGCAATTCCAAGGGAAATAAGGGAGACAGGACAGATATGAATCTTGATTTAAACGAAGAGCAGAAACTCATTCAGGACACGGCGAAAGACTTTGCCGCGGCGGAACTTGCCCCAGTCGCTGCGGCACTGGATCAGGGCCAGGACAGCGATGTTTTTTTCACCAACTTGCAGAAACTGGCTGAATTGGGATTCATGGGCCTGAACATAAAAGACGAGTATGGCGGCTCCGAGGCTGGCGTCGTCGCCTTCAGCGTCGCCATGACGGAAATTGCCAGGGCCTGTGCCTCGACCGCCGTGACTGTGTCGGTAAATAACATGGTGGCCGAGGTCATCCAGGCCTTGGGTGATGAGGATCAGAAGAGGCAATACATCCCGAAGATCTGCAGCGGCGAGTATCCGGCGGGGGCCTTCGCCCTTACCGAACCCGGAGCCGGATCGGACCCGGCCGGTATGACAACCACGGCAGTGCGGGACGGGGACGGCTGGATACTGAACGGGTCGAAAATCTTTATCACCAGCGCTCCCTACGCCGGCGTCTTCGTAGTCTGGGCGGTAACGGACTCCAAGGCAGCTAAAGGCAAGGGGATAAGCACCTTCCTGGTTGAAGCCGGAACGCCGGGCCTGATTATCGGCAAGAAGGAAGAGAAGATGGGGCAGCATGCCTCCTCCACCAACGAGGTCCTCTTTCAGGACTGCCGGATTCCCGCAAAGGCCTTGATGGGCAGTCTCCATAACGGCTTTCGTGTTGCCGTAGGCGAGCTTGCCGGAGGCCGGATCGGCATAGGCTCCTTGGGACTGGGGTTGGGACTGGCGGCCATGGACCACGCGACAAAGTATTCACTCGAACGATCGCAATTCGGGAAAAAGATTTGTGAATTCGAGGCAATACAATGGAAAATAGCCGATATGTACACCAGGCTTGAAGCCGCTCGCCTCCTGCTGATGAATGCCGCCTTTAGGAAGGAGCAAGGCCGCTCCTTTTCCAAGGAGGCATCCATGGCCAAGGTCTTCGCCACAGAGTCCGCCAACATGGCCTGCTATGAGGCGATGCAGATCCTTGGCGGATACGGATACACCCGCGACTATCCTGTCGAACGATTCGCCAGGGATGCCCGCATCACCTCAATTTACGAGGGGACCAGCGAGATCCAGCGCCTGATCATATCCCGTGAGATCCTCCGTTCTTTCGGAGGAAACTGATTCAAGGAAAAACCATCTCTTTCCTTGCCCCAAAGGCAGGGAAAGAGATCAAGGCTCTGCGCCAGACCTGCCTCTTACTTTCTTCGACGCCTTTTTTCAACCGAGAAACCGAATTTCCCGATCCTTTTCCCGAGCACGAAGTAATTGCCATGGGCAAAGGCCAGCGGATCTGCCTTTTCTAAAGAAAACGCCCCGGTCCTGGGGTTGATAAGCACCCTGTCCGCCTTGACATTGACCACCTCTGCAAGGAACATGTCGTGGGTGCCAAGGGGTTTAATTTCGGTGATCCGGCACTCAATATTGACGGGGGACTCTTCTATTATGGGCGACCGCACCTTGGCGGCCTTCCCCGGAGTCAGGTGCATTTCAGCGAATTTATTATAATCCCGCCCCGAGCGCACGCCGCACCAGTCCGTGGCGAAGGAAAGCGATCTGGTCGTGAGATTGATGACAAAGTCACCGGTCCGGCGCAGGATTTCGTAGGAATGCCTGCCAGGCCGCACAGAAATAGAGCACATGGGGGGATCGGAACAGATGGTGCCCGTCCAGGCGATGGTTATTATGTTAAACTCGTCCGGGGTGGCGCCGGTACTGACCATGACCACTGGCAGGGGATAGATCATATTTCCGGGCTTCCAATCGACCTTTCCGGACAGAGAATCAACCGTCTCGTTCCTTTTCATGCATGCTCCTCGCTATTTTCCATCACCCGCCGCCCTGTCCGGCAGGTCGTGTCCGCCTCTCTTCTGCAGAAACCCTATCCCTCAGGGATTGTTGCACGGCGCGTAAGACTCTTCCGGCCATCCTCTTAAATTGTCACATTCAGATATTCGATCTCGTCGGCGTATTTTTCTCTGAATGGCCACAGAGACTTGTCCAGCCAGGCCTGCATATCATTTTCAGCTGCTATTTCACCCAGGCAGTCCAGCAAGCCGGACGCAAGACGGGTATCATCCACCAGTCCGGTATATTCAATTTTTCCATCCATGTATGTAAAATCCGCAACAAAAGGATCGAGGAAATCATATTTTTCCACTCTTTCCAAAAATTTTTGTTTCAGGATAGTCTTAAAATCCCCTTGAATCTTCCGATTGCTGGAAATGTATGTATCGTAGATGAGCAAGAGATACTGCAGCATTTCTCTGATATCCAACCTCTCCAGATCAGGGAGGATTTTGGCGGGAGCAGCATCCGATGGCGAAGCGGCAGGTTGCCCGCCCAGAATCGAATAGGCTGAAGTTGCTGCATTTCCAGTCATATCAACCGATGTCTTCTCCAAGGAGATCCGCCGGACATTCAGTACCGCGCCCAGGCGCTGTGACTTTTCAACCAACTCCGGGGGCAGTATATCTGTCTTGACCAGTTTCCATTTGCTAGCGGTTGACATCAGACCGGCGACCTGACCATTCTGAAAAAATACAATTTCCATGTCACCGCTATTAAAAGCTACCTCGATATATCCCGTTAACCGGTCTGACTTCATCTTGCGGACAAGACCTTTAAGGTTGGTAAACTCGGTAGAGAGATCTTTATAAAGATCTTCCGCGCTGGCAACGGCAGTCCAGAAGGGAATTTTTTCCAGAGGAACCTTGTAAAGAGAAATCAGGACATTTTTCGACGATGCCTCAGCAATAATCATATCAATGGCTTTTGGTCCTCTGATGAACGAAGTTGCATTCTTAAGGGTCCCGTCAACCAGGGAAGAGGCATTAAAAAACAGAACCCCCTGCGCTGATGTAAATTGCAGGAAGGCACAACCTCCTTCAAGGATACCCTGATAATATGTGAAAAGTTTTTCAATATCCAAATAATAACTGTTCAATTCTTCAATTACCGGTATCTCTCTAGGTACAACGATCATCTCATCTATCTCCGAGGCATTACAATTTTTCACATCAGGCGTTCTGGAGAAAACGGAATCCGAAGAGCGCCCAAGTCCCTGTTCCAGTCCATTTATGGAGACTAGCAAAGTTACGCCCTGTTTTCAATCCATTTAAATACTTTTCCTGACAACTTCCAATTGCGCCTTCCAGCCATCTGGCCCGAAACCAGACAGCCCTGCCGGAAATTCATGGGGATGGCAGCTCAAACCCGATTCTCTCTGGGCGCGGTTGGAAAAATCCACGAAAAGCCTGCCCTGATCAGCCCCCGCCTGAAAAAAACAGTATTCAGGTAATTGGTTCTGGATTTTGCAGATCTCTTCATTGTATCTTCCTGTGCAGGCAAAGGAAAAAAAGGGTATGATGGCGCACCATCTGCAAGTGTCGCCTCATGCAGGAACCAACCACAAACAGGCCGGGAAAAAACAGGGTGCGGGATCATGTTTAAAAACGCAATGGAGATATACACACTCCTCGAGAAGTCCAATTGTAAGAAATGTTTTCTCCCTTCCTGCCTGGCTTTTGCCGGTGCCGTCTTCACAGGCCAGAAACAGCTGAGCCAGTGTCCTCATCTCCCCCCGGATCTCATCGCCAGACTGGAGGGGAAGACGTTGGCTGTTGCCCCCTTCGACAAGGTCATCAATGAAATAATGGGACAACTGCAGCAGGAGATCCGGGCCATCGATCTTGAAAAGACAGCATGGCTTCTCGGGGAGGAATTTTCAGGCGGGCGACTGACGATGAAGATTCTGGGCAAAAATTTCAGCATCGACACCGAAGGTGCCGTCCACACCGAAATTCACATCAATCCCTGGGTTGCGGTACCGGTGTATAAGTATGTTCTTAAAGGTGCGAAAAAAGATATCTCGGGCAACTGGGTCCCCTTTCGAGAACTGGCGGAAGGGCGGGAAGGGGCAGGCATTTTTTCCCAGCGCTGCGAGAAGCCGCTCAAGAAACTGGCCGACACCTATACCGATCTTTTTGAAGACATAATGCATCTCTTCAGCGGCCGACAGGTCGAAAATCACTATGACTCCGATATTTCGATAGTGCTCTGGCCCCTTCCTAAAATACCGATGCTGATCTGCTACTGGAAGGCGGAAACGGATATGGACTCGGATTTAAAACTCTTTTTTGATACCACGGCAGAACACAACCTTGATACTGATTCACTCAACTCAATGATAACGGGATTTGTACGAATGCTGCAGAAGATCGCGTTACGGCACAGCTGAAAAGAATGCCCGCGCCAGCCAAACCGGTTGCGATGAAAGCGAACCTTTACACATGAACGGGGACACCATGAGCGAAAAGGCAACACTGCTGATCGGGGACAAGCGTTACGATCTTGACGTAATCACCGGGACTGAAAACGAAAAATGCATTGATATCCAACAATTACGATCAAAGTCCGGATTTATCACCATGGATCCCGGATATGGAAATACCGGTTCCTGCTTCTCCTCCATCACCTATGTAGACGGAACAAACGGCATTCTGCGCTATCGCGGTTATCCCATTGAGCAGGTGGCTGAAAAGGCAACCTTTGTCGAGATCGCCTATCTGATCCTCTACGGAGAACTGCCCAAAGAGAGTGAACGGAAGGTTTTTTCGGCAGCCCTGAACGAGCATGCAGCCCTGCACACCAACCTGGAGCATCATTTTTCCGGCTTCCCTAAAGACGCGCCGCCCATGGCAATTCTCTCGGCTATGCTCAATCTGGTGGCCTGCTTCCATCCCGGTGTGCTCGAGGTTCACTCCGAAGGCCCCGAATTCGACAAAACGGCAGCCTTGCTGTTGTCAAAGGTCCGCACCATAAGCGCCTTCGCGTACCGGATGGCCACCGGCAAGCCGTTTAATCATCCCAATCCGAACCTGAGTTATTGCTCCAATTTCCTGCACATGATGTTCTCAGAACCGTACAAAGAATATATTGCCAGCCCAGTGGTGGAAAAGGCTATGAATCTGTTTTTTGTGCTGCATGCCGATCACGAACAGAACTGTTCCACCTCGACAGTCCGCGTTGTCGGCAGTTCAAGGGCCAATCTCTTCAGCTCCGTTGCAGCCGGAGTCTGCGCCTTATGGGGACCTCTGCACGGAGGCGCAAATGCTGGCGTCATAAAAATGCTGGAAGATATTAAAGCATCGGGCCGGCCACTCACGCACTATATTGACAAAGCCAAAGACGGGAACAGCGATTTCAGATTGATGGGATTCGGCCACCGTGTGTATAAAAACTTCGATCCACGATCGATCATCTTGAAAAAACAGGTACATGAAGTCCTGCACGAGTTGAATCTCGACGATTCCCTGTTGGAAATTGCCCTGGAACTTGAAGCGGCCACGCTGAATGATGACTATTTCATAAGCCGCCATCTCTATCCCAATGTCGACTTTTACAGCGGCATCCTGCTCCGGGCCATCGGCATCCCCCTGAATATGTATACCGTGATGTTCGCCATCGGCAGAATGCCGGGCTGGATCTCAAACTGGAAAGAGTTGCTGCTGCACGACCAGCGGATCTCCAGGCCCCGTCAGATCTACACCGGCTATACGGAACGACCCTTTGTTCCCATAGAGCGGCGCTGATCCTCTCCGTGCGATGCAGGGGCCGCATAATTCAGTGCGGCACCTGCACCATGGAGGGTTCCAGAAAATCACCGGAAAGCTGTTCTTCTTTTTTCCAGCCATCCCCGGATGTCTGACAAATCCCTTCTCTTTCGGCCATTTCTGAATAATTCCATTTTTTGCGTATCCTGATTCCTCCCAGATACCCTCACCGCCTTTTTTCATCGAAAAAAGTAATAATAGATATAGCTTCCACTATCAAAAGTATGTTTATAATACAGGTGCTTTTCGAAAGGGAACAGCGTTGGCTCCTGTTTCTCTTCCGGAAGACAGGTTCCGGCATGTACAATTTTTCGCTCTACAGCTTCGGTTTATATATGTAACGGTAAAGGCAGTTTTTCTGGCAGACAAGGATGCTGATGGAACTGAAAAAATCAGCATCCGAGAAATTCCGGCATTCAATAATGGAGGAAATGCCCATGAATGAACCACAGGTCAATTTCGATGTTCTCAGTCCAGTACAGTTTCTCATCCGGAGCGCCTACGTGTATCCGGAAAAAACAGCTGTTGTCTATGGCAATTCCCGCACGACATATGCCGAATTCTATGCCCGGGTAAATCGTTTTGCCGATGCCTTGAAGAAACAGGGGATTGGCAAGGATGATAAAGTGGCGTTTCTGTGCCCGAACATCCCGCCCATGCTGGAGGCGCACTATGCAGTACCCATGATAGGCGCGGTGCTGGTCAGTATCAACATCCGTCTTGCGCCCAGTGAAATTTCATACATTGTCAATCATTCCGATGCAAAAGCCGTATTTGTCGACACCGAATTCGCAAAATCCGTCCAGCCCGCGCTTGGGGAACTCGAGAAGGTAAAATTTTTCGTCAATATCTGTGACGGCACGGACGAAAAACCTCTTCCGGGCACTGATTATGAGAGCTTCCTCGCTTCCGGCTCGCCGGAGCCTGTTCCTGTTGCGGTGGATGACGAGCGCCAGGTTCTCGCCCTCAACTACACCAGCGGGACAACCGGAAAGCCTAAAGGCGTCATGTACCACCATCGGGGGGCCTATCTGAACGCACTGGGAGAGATCCTGGAGGCCGACATGGATCCTTCCTCAGCCTACCTCTGGACCCTGCCGATGTTCCATTGCAACGGGTGGTGTTTTACCTGGGCTGTGACAGCTATCGGCGGAACGCATGTCTGTCTCCGGCAGGTCGTGGCGGCCGACATATTCCAGGCCATAGAAAAGGAAAATGTCTCCCATCTCTGCGCCGCCCCGACAATTCTGATCATGATGATCTCCCACCCCGCAGCCCAGCAGATCAAACTGCGGCGCCAGCTCAGGATCCTCACTGCCGGTGCCCCGCCGTCACCGACGGTAATCCAGAAGATGGAGGCCATCGGGGCAACCATCGTTCATGTATACGGACTGACGGAGGTCTATGGCCCCCACAGCGTCTGCGCCTGGCAGGAGGAGTGGAACAGCCTCCCCGGCGAGCAGCAGGCAAAGATCAAATCCCGGCAGGGCGTCCCTTATATCACCAGCAGGTATATGGATGTGGTGGATCTGGAAACCATGACCCCTGTTCCCAGGGACGGCATGACCATCGGCGAGATCGTCATGCGCGGCAACAATATTATGCTTGGCTATTACAAAGACCCTGCAGCAACGGAAAAGGCCTTCAGGGGCGACTGGTTTCACAGCGGTGATCTGGCTGTGATGCATCCCGACGGATATGTGGAAATCAAAGACCGCGACAAGGATATCATCATCAGCGGCGGCGAGAATATCTCATCGGTCGAAATCGAAAATGTGATCTTCCGTCATCCGGAAGTACTGGAAGTGGCAGTGGTTTCTACCCCTGATCCCAAATGGGGCGAGGTACCCAAGGCCTATGTGGTCGCCAAAGAGGGATGCAATCCGACAGCCGAGGATATCATCAATTTCTGCAAGGAAAACATGGCCCGTTTCAAGGCTCCGAAGATGGTGGAATTCTGTCAGTTGCCCAAAACGGCCACCGGCAAGATCCTCAAGTTCAAGCTCCGGGAGAAGGAGTGGATGGGACGGGATCGCAAGGTCAATTAAGCAGCTGCGTCATTGCGCCAAAGACTTCCGGCTCTGCGGCGCAATGCCAGGTATTGGTGCCTGCCTGTCGGTTTGGACCGGGATACCGAAGAAGGAAGCACAACGTATTGCCAGCACTCTCCGATAAGGCAGAAGAGAAATTATCCGAAAGGAATTCTCTCCTGCTTGAGAGGAATTGCCTACTCCTGTTCCTTCCAGACCTCGGCGCCGAGGATCGTGAGTTTTTCCACCATCTGCTCATACCCGCGCTCAAGATGGTATATCCTTGATATCTCAGTTCTTCCAGAGGCTGCAAGACCGGCAATCACCAGGGAGGAACTGGCCCGCAGGTCAGTTGCCATCACAGGAGCACCGGATAATCCTTTCATCCCCTTTCCGTAGACCACCGCAGTATGGCCATTCGTCCGGATATCGGCCCCCATCCGCTGCAGTTCGCCCACATGCATGAAGCGGTTTTCAAAGATGGTCTCATTAATGACACAGACGCCGGAACTCAAGGCCATCAGCGCCATAAACTGGGCCTGCAGGTCTGTGGGATAACCGGGATAGGGCATGGTTTTGATATCAATGCTTTTCAATATACTGTTACCGCTACACCGGCGGGCAGAAACAGCAATGGAATCCTCCATCTCCCGTATCTCCATGCCCGTTGCCCTGAGTTTTTCAAGGAGGGAGGGCAAGTGGGCCGGATTACATCCGGTAACGGTTGCCTCGCCACCCGTTGCACCGACCGCAATCAGATATGTTCCGGTCTCTATCCGGTCCGGGATGATGGAACAGGTGGCGGCAGAGAGACGGTCGACGCCGTAAATCTCCAGCCTGTCCGTGTCGCGGCCCATGATTTCGGCACCCATGTCTTTCAGCATATCAATGAGATTGCCGATCTCCGGTTCGCGGGCTGCATTTTTGATAACCGTTTTACCTTTGGCCATTACCGCGGCCATGAGCAGATTTTCTGTCCCCGTCACGGATGGAACATCGAAATAGATCACATTACCCTGCATCCGCCCCGCTATCTCAGCATCCACATACCCGTTTTCTAGCCGGCATGTCACCCCAAGCTGCTCAAACCCCTTGATATGAAAATTGATGGGACGCGCGCCGATGGCGCACCCGCCGGGAAGGGAGACCTTGGCGCGGCCCAGACGGGCAAGAAGTGGCCCCAGGACCAGCACAGAGGCGCGCATGGTCTTCACCAGGTCATAAGAAGCCTCGGAATAGGTGACATGTGTGCTGTCAATCATCAGGGTGGTATCCTTCCTGGTCCAGGTAACACCGAGATTTTCCAGCAGCTTGAGAATAGTCCTGGTATCCCTCAGGTCAGGGACATTATGGAGGATATGAGTTCCTGGAGCCAGCAGGGTTGCAGCTATCAAAGGAAGTGCCGCATTTTTTGCCCCGCTGATACGAACTTCACCCTGTAACGGTTTGCCACCCTGAATGACCAATTTTTCCATCTGCTTCCTCATTATTTCTTCAATCGTGCAAATAAAACCCGGTCCTTTCCTGCATAGTCGGCATAAATCTCAACCAGGTCAAAGCAAGCACCGTGACCATCACCAAGGGAAAACATTTCCCGGACGCCCGGACCCTGCGCCTCCCCGATCTCCATAAAGAAATACCCCCCTGGACAGAGCACAAAGGGCAGCCTGCTCCTGATTTTCTCAATAATATTCAAGCCGTCAACCCCACCATCCAAGGCGAGATGCGGTTCATATCCTATAACTTCCGGCTGCATTTCTCCCTGCATCTCAGCTGTACTGACATAGGGAGGATTGGAAACTATGAGGGAAAATCCGTTTGCCGACAGGACGGAGTTCAGCAGGTCGGCCTGGACAAAATCGATCTGTTCCCCGACACCATGCCGCTCTGCATTCAGGCGGGCCACCCCAAGAGCAGCCATTGAGAGATCCAAAGCCGCCACCCTCCTGCGTAACTCGAGGGCCAGCACGATGGCAATAACACCGCTTCCGCAGCAGAGATCCAAAATCGGCCCGCAAGGGGGAGGAGACGACTGCACCGATTCCAAGACCTTTTCCAGCAAAAATTCGGTTTCAGGCCGCGGTATCAGCACATCCCTGGTAACATGAAAGGAGAGAGACCAGAACTCCTGCTCGCCAAGAATATACGCAACCGGCTCCCGTTTTTTCCTGCGCTCAAGCAATTTCAGGAAGAGCGTTTCCGCACCCTGAGCGACCTCATCATCCGCTGCCAGATACAGCTGTGTCCGGCTCATTTTCAGGCAATGCCCAAGCAACAACTGGATATCCGTGTCCGCACACGGAACGCCAGCGGCTTTCAATTCTGCGATTCCTCTTCTGAAAAGCTCACCAGTGCGCATTGCAATTCATCTCTGTGTCCACAGAGACCGCCGGGGTCTTGCAATTTCCTTCATATCGACCCTCTTCAACTCCCCTCAAAATTCCAGCGGAAATCAGTTTGAATATTACCTATCATGAATTTTTCAGTTTTTCGGCCTGATCATGGGCTATCAACGGATAGAGAAGCTCATCGAGCTTGCCGTTGATAATTGTCTCAAGTTTGTAGAGGGTCAGATTGATTCTGTGGTCCGTTATCCGGCTCTGTGGGAAATTGTAGGTCCGAATCCGTTCACTCCGGTCTCCGCTTCCCACCTGGCTCTTCCTCTCCTGCGAAATCCTGTCGTGCTGTTCCTGCTGCATCTTGTCAAGAAGTCGGGCCCGAAGCACTGTCAGCGCCTTGGCCTTATTTTTGTGCTGCGATTTCTCGTCCTGGCACGTCACCACCAGACCGGTGGGAAGATGCGTCACCCTGACGGCGGAATCGGTGGTATTGACGCTCTGACCTCCAGGCCCAGAAGAACGATAGACGTCGAATTTCAACTCATTCATATCGATATCCAGCTCAACCTCGTCGACCTCCGGCAAAATGGCCACTGTCACCGCCGAGGTGTGGACACGGCCCTGAGCCTCTGTTTCAGGAACTCGCTGGACCCGATGTACGCCGCTTTCATACTTGAGCCGGGAATAAACGCTCTCGCCGCTGATAAGGGCAATGATCTCCTTAAAACCGCCTATTCCCAGCGGACTGGAATCGACGACTTCCACTTTCCATCCAAGAGATTCAGCGTATCTTGAATACATACGAAAGAGATCGCCGACGAAGAGGGCGGCCTCATCGCCTCCGGTTCCCGCCCGGATCTCCAGGAAGGTATTTTTTTCGTCATTGGGATCTTTGGGGAGAAGAAAAAGTCGAATCTCGTTTTCAAGCCGGGCTTCCTGGCCTGCCAATTCGTCATTTTCAGCCTTGGCGAGTTCCTTAAGCTCCGGATCCTCCGCATCATCGTGAAGGATTGCCCTGTTGTCGCTGATATTCTTCTGAATTTGCTTATATTTGACGTAAAGGCTGCCCAGCCTGCACAGATGAGCATGCTCCCGTACAACCCGTTGATACTCCTTCTGGTCGTTAAGCAAGGCGGGGTCGGAAAGTCTTCCTTCCAGATCGGAAATCTTTTCTCCTATATCATCAAACTTGTCAAACATGGGCCCCCAGAGGGAAATTGGACGGCTGGACAAAAAAAAGGTCCACAGCTCCGTATATATACCGCTGTGGACCAGGAAATACGTTCAATCTGTTGAGGGTGCGTACATTCCTCGGTACAGATTGACGATTACGCCTTTTTCTGATTTTCGAAGTGCTTGGCGTACCGTTTCTTATATTTTTCAATACGGCCGGCAGTATCCACAAGCTTCTGTTTTCCAGTGAAAAACGGATGGCAGGCAGAACATATCTCCACCCGAACTTCTTTATTAACCGAGCCGATCGGCACCTCGTTACCACAAGCGCATTTGGCGTTTATTTGATGATATTCCGGGTGGATACCTTCTTTCATAATCCGTAACTCCTCTATCTTGATTTCTAAAATGGGGTTTAGAAGAAAATTTGCTTTACAACGCATTAAAACCAGGCATTATAACCGCCCCACGAAATAATTCAACACAATTCTCTCATGGCTAACAAAGTCCAAAGACGGCAGCACAAGCAGCCTTTGATGCAGGATCAACTATTCATGGAGTCAAGGAAGTCATTGTTGGTCTTCTGCTGTTTCAGTTTATCCAAAAGAAATTCCATACCGTCAGCCGGGTTCATGGAGGCAAGCAGTTTTCGCAGAATCCAGATCCTGTTGAGGGTTTCAGGTTTCAGCAGCAGGTCCTCCTTCCGTGTTCCGGAACGTTTGATATCCATGGCCGGAAAAACTCTCTTGTCAGACATCTTCCGATCCAAAACCAGCTCCATATTGCCAGTCCCTTTGAATTCCTCGAAGATTACCTCATCCATTCGACTGCCGGTCTCGACCAGCGCTGTGGCAAGGATCGTAAGGCTGCCGCCCTCTTCAATATTCCTGGCAGACCCGAAGAACCGTTTGGGACGATGCAGGGCATTGGCCTCAACACCGCCTGAAAGTATTTTTCCGCTTGAAGGAGTGACGGTATTATAGGCCCTGGCCAGTCGGGTAATACTGTCCAGCAGGATGACCACATCCTTTTTATGCTCAACAAGACGCTTTGCCTTTTCTATAACCATTTCAGCTACTTGTATGTGGCGCTGAGGAGGTTCGTCAAAGGTGGAACTGACCACCTCGGCCGCCTTGACACTCCGGCTCATCTCAGTTACCTCCTCAGGACGTTCATCAATCAAAAGGACGATCAGATAGACCTCCTTATGATTTCTAACGATGGAGTTGGCAATCTTCTGCATCAGAACCGTCTTTCCTGTGCGGGGCGGGGCTACCAGCAGTCCTCGCTGCCCTTTGCCGATGGGACAGAACATATCCATCAGCCGCATGGAAAAATTATCCGGCTGCCACTCAAGATTGAATTTTTCGTTAGGATGGAGTGGGGTCAGGTTTCCAAACAGGGTTTTCTGCTTCACTGCTTCGGGCGGATCGAAGTTGACGCTTTCAACTTTCAGCAAGGCAAAATACCGCTCACCCTCTTTAGGCGCACGAACAAGACCGTCAACGACATCTCCGGTTCGCAGGTTCAATCGTCGGATCTGGGATGGAGACACATAAATATCGTCAGGGCCTGGCAGATAGTTGTAATCAGGAGACCGGAGAAAGCCAAAGCCGTCCGGCAAAATCTCGAGCACACCATTGCCCCGCATCTTGCCATCTTCTTCAGCCTGCGCCTGCAGCAACGAGAAGATCAACTCCTGCTTTCGCATGGAACTGAAGCCTTCCACTTTAAATTGCCGTGCAAGTTTTACCAGTTCACCAATCTTTTTCAGTTTCAATTCCGCCAGATTCATTAATCACTTTCTCCTTACATGGGGTTGCTTGGCAGGGCACTACAGATGTTACTGTTTATGCTGTTAAACACATATCCAGCGGTTAAGTATTTGAGCATAATCCATTCCGGACTGAAGAGATGCACTAATGCAGTACGAAGGTCGCGAGACAAACCGGAAGGATATATTATCGATGAGATTCTTTTATATAAGATTAAAAATAGAATGGAACTATTGATTAAATTTTTGAAGGACAGTTGTGCCATAAAAGACATCAACACTGAACCATCAAACATTTACCCAAGACAGGGCATAAAGACAAAACCTAAGTATTTCAAACGGAACGTCTAAAGATCTATCAGAGGCGGGTTCTAAATTTCCAGACTGATATTCTCTTATACGGCTTCCCCAAAAGACTGTCAAGACTTTTCCTGGCGCAACAATCGTCCTGACTGAAATATCAAGGTTTTTTTCGCAAAAAACGAGCCAGGCGGTATATCTGCAGACAGGTATACGTCCAGGGGCCGGAATTATCGATAACGGAATCCGCCTGCAAGGCCTTGCAGATGATGGGCATCTGGGCGGCCAGGATTTTCCTTGCTTCCTGTTCCGTTGTCCTGTCCCTGTTAATAATTCGCTGTATACACCTCTTGTCCGAAGCAAATACGGCAACAACCCTGTCGAAATCGTTCTGCCACCCTACTTCATAAAGCAGCGGAATCTCAACAACAAGATCCTCACCATGCAGATTTTTCTCCCGGGAGACCCTCTCGATTTCGTCTCGGACCAATGGATGCAGAATATTCTCCAGCTTCTGCCGGATTTCCCTTTCGGCAAAGATGGTCTCACGGAACAAGCCCCTGTCCACGGCGCCTTCCGCGTCAAAAAACCTCTCCCCCCATATGCGGCGGATACCCAACCAGCCGGACTGCCCCTTTTCCATCAGATCACGGCAAATTTGATCGGCATCCAGAGCCTCGACATCAAGACGTTGAGCCAAAACCCTGCAGACCGTGCTTTTCCCGGTGGCGATCCCACCCGTGACCGCAATTTTCATATTTTGTACAGTATTCGTGACGGAGAAGGTTGAGGAAGGTTTTCGGATTCAACGGCAGAAACGCAAGACAGCGGACCAGGTGCGCAGGTCCCAGGCATAAGCAAGAACGTCGCCAGAGTATTTTCTAACCAGCATGGCTGGACCAGATTGACCAGCCTCAACAAAACATGAAGGTTTCTCATCTCAGTATGGCAAGGATGCTGCTTCCGGGAGACTTTCATATAAATAATCCGGAAACACTCTCCCTGTTTTTCCAGTTCCGAATTTTTCCAGGTGTAGATTCACCCGTGCTCTTTCTGTTTCTCAAGGACATGAAGGATTTCGGCAAAGTCGGGCCAGAGAGGCGCTTCAAAGTCAAGGGCTTCACCACTTACGGGGTGACTGAAAGAAATCCGGAAAGCATGCAGCATCTGCCGCTGGAAGAGGGATCGATCATTCCCCCTGCCATAGAGTCTGTCCCCTGCAACGGGATGGCCCAGATGCGCCATATGGACCCTGATCTGATGTGTCCTTCCTGTCTCGATCCCGACCTTCACCAGACTGTACATTCGGCCAAATTCTTTAACAACCTGCCAATGTGTCGCCGCATAGCGCCCTCCCATCTCCCGCACCGCCATTTTCTGGCGATGCACAGGGTGCCTGCCGATGGCGGCAACCAGGCGGCCATCGGGTTTCGCCATAATCCCATGGACAAGGGCCAGATACTCTTTTTGCATATTCCGGGCTTTAAAAGCGTCGACCAGTTTCCTGTGAACATCCTCGCGTTTGGCTATCACCATAACCCCCGAGGTATCCTTGTCAAGCCTGTGGACAAGCCCAGGACGAATGCTGTCGCCAACCCCGGAAATGGACGCACAGTGATAGAGCAGGCCATTAACCAAAGTGCCCGAGGCGTTGCCGCTCCCCGGATGCACCACCAACCCCGGCGGCTTAGAGATAATAAGCAGAAAATCGTCCTCATAGAGAATGGTCAGCGGCATGTTTTCAGGCCGGACATCAATGGCAACCGGAGAAGAAACGCTCCCCGCCACCTGCTCGTCTGCCTTTAATCGATACCCAATCTTCCTGCTGACTCCGTCGACAAGGATATCTCCGGACCGGATGGAGGCTGAAAGTTGAGAACGGGAAACTTCTGGCAAGCACTGTGACAAAAAGTGATCAAGCCGCAACCCCGCCTGCCGTTCAGAGATCAGAAACGAAAACCGCCCGGAAACAGAACTGCCGACAGGACTATCATGAGGCGAGCCCATGGCCATGGCACAAGAAAAACTCACAGGAACACTCTTATGGAGAGACAGAGACAAAAAATGACTTCACACTGTATCTATGAAAATATTCTGTCAATCCGCTGAGACATCTTCTCCTCATCCACCTGTTGAGCCAGAGAAAGTTCTTTGACCAGCAGGCTTCGTGCAGTATCAAGCATTTTCCTCTCTCCGTAGGAAAGATCCTTATCCACACTGAGAAGGAAGAGGTCACGGAGGACCTCGGCGACATCATGTATCGAACCAGTCTTTATTTTATCCATATAGTCGCGATAGCGTCGATTCCAGGTCTGAGGACCGATCTCCATATCCCTGTTTTCAAGAATGGAAATCACCGTATCGACCTCCTGCTTGGAAACAATGGAACGCAGGCCAGCGTGCTTACTGCTCTGGGTTGGGATCATGATCGTCATCCTGTTTTCAAGAATCTGCAAAACATAGAATGTCTGATCCACTCCAGCAATCTTTTGCGTCTCAATTGATGTTATAACCCCAACACCATGAGCCGGATATACAGCCATATCACCTTTTGCAAACACTGTCCTCTCCTTACCTCAAAGGCTACCGTATCAATTCGCCCGATGACCGTCCCGAACAACCCGCCTCCAACTCCCTGACAATGCAGAAAAAACTCACTTCCAGGACTGGAAATATTATGCCTGTGGTAAAATTTTCACATGCCTTGATCGTGCGCGGAAATTCTCATCATTCACGACAGCCAGATATCAATCACTGGAATGAACCCCACGGGTTCGAAAACGAAAATTAAAGAGTGTACCTTGCTGCCTGATACGTTTTTGAATACTGACGGAAAACTCATCATAGCATAAAATCACTGCAATAGCCCTACTTTTCTAGGGGAGCCGGAAATGAGACCCGCCGACCCTCCAATGCGGAAAGCAGATAATCCTACTTCAGGCTATTCAACAGGTTCATGGCCCCGCTAACGTTATCCTGGAGCAAACACTCAATTCCCTGCACCAGGGAATCCATCCTGTCCATCATCATTTCCTGTTCCTCTTTTGAAAATGGGGCCAAGACATACTTTTCCACCGGCATATTGGCATGGGAATCCCCTTGCCCGGGTTTTCCTATACCGATCTTCAATCGAAAAAAATCCTTGCCGCCGAGATGCTCAATCAAAGAACGAATGCCGTTGTGCCCTCCCCCGCCTCCACCTGCGATTAGTTTGACACGCCCGGGTTTCATATCGAGATCGTCATGAATAACGAGGAGATGCGGTAAGGAAGTCTTGTAAAAATCAACAAATTTGACTACAGCCTTTCCACTTGCGTTCATATACGTTAAGGGTTTGACTAAACAGACTTTTTTCTCGAAAATTGATATCCTGACGGAGGATGCCTCCCATTTACCAGGGCACATTGCACAATTCCATCTCCTGGCCAGTTCATTCACGACCATAAAGCCGATATTATGTCTGGTCCCGGCATAGGTATCGCCGGGATTTCCAAGTCCTACGATAATAAAGGTTTCCTCACCCATAGACGATTATCCAACTTTCGCAGCATCCGGAAAATAAAAAATCCGGAAAAGGCTGCACCCTTCCCGGATTATCGTACCGGCCTCTGCCTGAACACACGGCAAAGACCATCTATAAAACCCTGTTTCCCCTTGCGGGATGTTTACTCTGCGGCCGCAGTTGCGCCAGGAGTTACGACCGCGACACAGACGGCATCGGCCTTGGTTATCAACTTAATTTTTTCAGAAATTGATATGGAACCCACTGTTATGCTGTCTCCAATCTTCAGCGGTGTGACATCAATCTTGATATCATCAGGGATATCGAGAGGATTCCCTTCAAGGACCACCTCGTTCTTGCTGACCTGCAGCTCACCGCCGAAATCAACCCCTTTCGCCTTGCCGGTAAAGACAAGCTGGACAGTGAACCGACGAGGTTTAGAAAGATCCACCTCGACAAAATCCGCATGCAGCAGGGTGTCACGAACCGGATCAGTCTGCACTTCGCCCATAAGCACATGACGTGTCGACCCATCGTCTACCTTCAGGGTTACCACGCAATTACCGCGGTAAATCTCCAGAAGCTGTTGAAAAAATGACGATGTTTCAAGTTCCAGGGGCAGGGCTTCTGAGCCGTCTCCATAGACGATCGCAGGGGTTTTTCCCTCCATGCGCAGACGCCGCATGGCCCCTTTCCCAACTCCCTTCCTGACAGACGCAGACATTTCTACCTGTAACATATTTCTCTCCTTCGCTTCACACCCTGCCCATCAAGGACATCCCCTCTCTGAGGCAGCTGAGCGTTATTATATACAATCAAAACAAATCTATTTATTTCAGCAGCACCAACTACACAAAAAGAGAACTGACCGAATCTTCGTTGTGAATCCTTTTAATGGCCTCAGCCAGCAGGCTTGAGACGGAAAGCACTTTAATCTTCTCACATTCCAGAGCCGCCCCTTTGAGCGGAATTGTATTGGTCACGACCAGCGATTTAATTTCCGAGGCGTTGAGTCTCTCCACAGCAGGTCCCGACAATACGGGATGCGAACAGCAGGCATGCACCTCTCTTGCGCCGTTTTTTATAAGGGTTGCAGCACCATTACAGAGGGTTCCGGCCGTATCAACCATATCGTCCAGCAGAATAGCTGTCTTCCCCTTCACATCCCCGATTACATGCATTGCCTCGCACTCATTGGGCCGGTCGCGCCGTTTATCGATAATCGCAAGCCCGGCGTTCAGCCGCTTTGCGAATGCTCTGGTCCGTTCAACGCCTCCGGCATCCGGAGAAACCATGATAACGTCTTTATAGTTCGCCTTAATGTAGCGCAGTAAAACCGGAGCAGCATACAAATGATCAACGGGGATATTAAAAAATCCCTGGATCTGCCCCGCATGCAGATCCATACACAGAACTCTCCGAACGCCTACGGCCATCAGCATCTCGGCTACGACCTTGGCGGAAATCGGCACCCTGGGAGCCACCTTTCTGTCCTGACGGGCATAGCCGTAGTAGGGAACAACAGCGGTAATCCTCCTAGCCGAGGCCCGCCGCAGCGCATCCACCATCAACACCAGTTCCATCAGGTGATCGTTAACCGGTGTGCATGTGGGCTGGATGATAAAAACATCAGCACCTCTGACGTTTTCCTTCATCTCAACGAATATTTCCCCATCGCTGAATTTTCTGACATCAGCAGCCGAAAGCGGCAGTCCGAGATGATCCGCTATCTCTTTGGCCATCAACGGATGGGCATTGCCTGTGACTATTTTGATTATATTTGGCATCGTGCTACTTCTTGGTCTAGGTATTCTCTTCAGGTCCAGGGAAAATGGCTGGGGCGGAAGGATTCGAACCTGCGAATGCCGGGATCAAAACCCGGTGCCTTACCGCTTGGCTACGCCCCAGCGCCTGCTGCTCTCAGCACAAAAACTTTACCCCCGAACTCCTGGCGCAGCTTGAAAGCAACACCACTGATATCTGCCGAATAAGGACCTTCCCGATCCGGAAAAACTCCAAAGACAGTCGGTCCGCTCCCGGACATCAGAGCAGACACAGCCCCGGCAGCCAGAAGTTTCTTCTTTATTTCTGCAATTTCCGGATGCCTGCCCATGGTGACCCCTTCCAGGTCATTGATAATCTTCGTCAATGAAAATGAGCCGGAATCCAACTTTTGAGAACCTGGGAATGTAGAATTTTTCACATCTTTTGTCAATGTAAAATTTTCATAGGCCCATCGTGTTGAGACAGAAAAACCGGGATTAACCAGCAAAAACGTGCAGTGTTCCAGTGAATCAAGAGGTTTCATCCTGTCGCCGACCCCGGTTGCCAGAACGGCATCATGGGCGCTGACAAAAAAGGGGACATCTGCCCCAAGCCTTCCGCCAAGAGACAACAAGCTCTCCGGGGTAAGCGCATTGCCGAAAAGGCTGTTCAGTCCCCGCAGGACCGTCCCGGCGTCGCTGCTCCCGCCTCCCAGACCCGCAGCAACGGGAATTTTCTTCTCCAGCACGATATCGACCCCGCGCCGGGCTTCCTGCCCGCAGGCAGTCAGAAAAGCGGCGGCAGCCCTCCAGGCAAGATTGGACGCGTCGGCCAGAAGATCTTCCCCCGTACATCTGAGCGAAATCCCCGGTTTATCCCGCAAAGTCAGGGTAACCTGGTCACAAAGATCAACCTTCTGCATCCAGGTTTCCAGTTCATGATATCCATCAGGCCGTTTCTTTAGGATTTTCAGGAAGAGGTTGATCTTGGCAGGCGCCCGCAGGCAAAGAGAAGCCTGCTCCCGTTTCAGGACCGCCATTCCCGCGCCTGCCGACTGTCTGATGCCTCTGTCTTCATTTTTTCACAGCCTTGACATAACGCATCTTCACATCATAGAGGATGGATTTGAGCATCTCATCCTCGTCTTCCGTGAGATTTCCCTTGGTCTTCTCCTGCAGGAGCGACAAAGTGTTGATCCCGTGCTTCGCCAGATCCAGATCCACCTCTTTCTTGCCCGTCCTGGGATCGCCGATCTCTCCCAGATGGTACAACACCGATGTACTCAGGGACATGGTCAAGGCTGAAAAAGTAACCTCCGGCATGACGGATTTTCCGTCAGGGATCTTCCCCTCTTTACGCTGACTTTCGCCTTCTTGTTTTTGTTCCATAGCCATTATCCGCCTTTTAAAATGGAGACTTCATACTCCGGAATCAATCAGGAACCCGGAAGTTCGAGCACCATAGCCCCGTCGATATTACTCAGATGCAGCACCTGAGCCAGCAAGTCTTTGGATATAAGCTGATCTGTCCCGAGAAGGATGATATTCTGCTGACTTTTCTCTTCACGGCCCACCGTCATTCTGGAGATATTGACACCGGCCTTGCCGAGGGTCGTCCCAAGATCGCCGATAACGCCCGGCACGTCGTTATTATAGACGAGCAGCATAGGGCCTGCGGGGAGGGCCTCAAGACGGAATGAATTCAACCGCACCAGCCTCGGCTCTTTCTTTCCGAAAACCGTACCGACAAGAACGTTTTCACCTTCCCTGGTGATTACCTTGATAGAGAGGATATTGGTGAAATCCGTCGCCCGATCGGTCTTGGATTCAACCACCCGGATGCCTCTTTCTTTAGCGATAATCGGCGCATTCACATAGTTGACGGCATCCTTCAGAATGGGAGTGAACAGTCCCTTGAGAAAGGCCACGGTGATCGGACTGGTGTTCAAGTCGGCAAGCTCACCGCAATACTCGATATTGACCTCCTGGACCCCCCCCTTGGCAATCTGCATATGCATGTTGCCGAGCATTTCGCCCAAAGTGATGTAGGGACCCACCTGGGCCAGGACATCATCGCTGACCGACGGCACATTCACCGCATTGGTGACCGCCCCTTTATTCAGATAATCCGCCATCTGCTCGGCGATGATCAGGGCCACATTCTCCTGGGCCTCACTGGTGGAAGCCCCCAGATGCGGAGTGCAGATAAAGTTTTTCAGCCCCAGCAGCGGACAGTTCTCCAACGTTGTCGGCTCTGCGCCGAACACGTCAAGCGCAGCCCCGGCCAGTTCGCCATCAACCAGCGCCTTATACAATGCGGCCTCATCGCAGACGCCGCCCCGGGCGCAGTCGATGAACATTGCGTCCTTTTTCATGTTGCCGAAGAACTCCGTTGAAAGCAGTCCTTTGGTCTCTTTGGTCAGGGGGACATGAACGGTGATATAGTCCGATCTCCGGGCAAGTTCCATCAGGTCGACGAGTTCGACCCCGATTTTGTCGGCAATGTCCTTCGGCAGGAAGGGGTCATAGGCGATGGTCTTCATCCTCAGGCCCTGCGCCCTGCTGGCGGCAATGCCGCCGATACGTCCAATGCCGACAATCCCCAGGACCTTGCCTGTCACCTCCCTGCCCATGAAACTCTTCTTTTCCCATTTTCCCGCCTTCATGGAGGCAGTTGCCTGCGGTATATTGCGGGAGAGGGCCATCATCATGGCAATGGCGTGTTCTGCGGCGGTGGTCGCATTACCGTCCGGGGCATTCATGACCACAATCCCCTTTTGGCTGGCGGCAGGCACATCGACATTGTCAAGGCCAATGCCAGCCCGCCCAATAACCTTTAATTTTGTCGCAAATTCAATAATATCAGCAGTAACCTTTGTAGCACTGCGGATGACCAGGCCATCATAGTTGCCGATGATCTTTTTCAACTCCTCGGGTGGAAGCCCAGTGTTAATGTCGACTTCAAGACCTGCATCCCGCAAAATCTGAGCACCTGCCGGGGCCAGATTATCACTAATCAGTACCTTCATTTCAGCTCCTCGAATGTTAACCCTTCTCCCTTATTCCAAAATAAGATGCTCTGGTGCTTTTAAAAGGCATCCTGCAGTCTAAGGCCGCGCACGCGCTCCGGGTGTCTCATGGAAAAATGGATTGAATATTCAAATCATACGGCCCCAAGAATTCCATCGGCCATCGATCTCCCGGAAAAGAATGACAGCACGCGGTACGTGCAGGCATCTCCCCCGTAAAAACGGGAAATATACAGGGGATACAACAAGAGAACAAGAAAATAGATGAGGTTCATCAATGAATATTCACCATTTATCCTCTGCTTCCAGACCCTGGTCAGCTATTTTGACCATATCTTGTCAAAGCTATTGAACAATCAATTTGGAGACGATATATAGCACTCGAATTCAAAATGCTGTACAGTTTTTCAGTGATATTGTTTCCCGGCAGGGACTTGCAGAAAGCGGCAGGTCACACCCTGCACATGTTTTGCCGCATCGTCCGGAACCTGAAGGGAAGCACTGGAGTAATTTAATCAAGGAGCAGGCATGACAGAAACACGGCTTCGTTTTCCCCCCAGCCCCACAGGCTATCTGCATATAGGCGGCGCCAGAACCGCTCTCTACAACTGGCTCTACGCAAAAAAAACTGGAGGAAAACTGATCCTTCGCATTGAAGATACCGATACAGAACGATCGACGGAGGAGTCCATCAACGGCATATTGGATGGCCTGAAATGGCTGGGCATCGACTGGGATGAAGGCCCCTATTTTCAGACTCGCTTCAGCGATGACCATCTGGCCGCAGCCCGGCAACTTCTGAGCCAGGGAAATGCCTACAAATGCTTCTGCACCAAGGAGGTCCTGGATGCGAAACGGGAAATAGCCCTTGCCGCCAAACAGAATCTTGGCTATGACGGGACCTGCAGGCATCTTTCCCCCGCCGAGACCGCGGCCAAGGAGGCGGCGGGCATTCCCTTCGTTATCCGTTTCAAGGTTCCTGAACGGCAGGGCATGCTGGGCTACGACGACAAGGTGCTCGGCCGCATCGAATGCAATTACAGGGAGGTGGACGATTTCGTCATCGTCCGGTCCAACGGGAAGCCCCTCTACCTGCTCTGCAATGTCGTCGATGATATCAGGGACAGGATCACCCATATCATTCGCGGACAGGACCATATGACAAACACGACCCGCCAGGTCCTCCTGTATGAGGCGCTGGGCGTCCCGGTCCCGGTCTTCGCCCATATTCCCTTGACCCTGGACAACAAAAAGGCGAAAATATCCAAACGCAGCCATGGAGAGATCGTTGCAGTCCAATTCTACAAGGAACATGGTTTCATCCCGTGGGCGTTCAATAATTTCCTGGCCCTGCTGGGCTGGTCACCGGGCAATGACCGGGAGATCTTTTCCAGGGAAGAGATGATCGAGGCCTTCACGCTGGAAAGAATAAATAAATCGAGCTCCATTTTTAACTTCAAAAAGGATGACCCGAAATTTTTTACCGACCCCAAGGCCATCGCCATCAACGAACACTATCTGCGAACCATGCCCATAGAGGTGATAGGCGAGTTGGTCCGGCTGGAACTTACGGAAGAGGGACTTTGGGATGAGGCCTATGCAGGCGAAAAGCAGCAATGGTATCTCAAAACGCTGGATCTTATCAGAGACCGGTTTCACACCCTGAAGGATTTTGCCACCCTGGGCCGGGCATATTTCGCCGAGGATTTTCAGATCGAAGACAAGCCGCTGCAGAAAAACGTCCTCAAGTCCCCGGAATTAAAGGATTGGCTCCCCGAGCTCGCCGACCGTTACGAAAAGATGGGCGAATTCACCGCCGAGGAGGCGGAAAGGCTGGCACGGGATCTGGCTGAGGAGAGGGCGGTCAAACCGGGCGTGATCATCAACGGCATGCGGACTGTTGTAACGGGACAGCTGGCCGGGCCATCCATGATCGATGTCCTGATGGCCATCGGACGTGACCGGGTTGTACGGCGGCTGCGCAGGACAGCACAGCTCTTTTGAATTTATATCACATATCTTCTGAACCGGAAGGAACCGACAATACCATGGACATTCAAGAGAATACCCAAGAAAAACCCCTGGATTTCATACGGCAGATCATCGCCGACGATCTGCGGACCGGAAAGCATGACCGGACAGTCACCCGTTTTCCGCCGGAACCCAACGGATTCCTGCATATCGGGCATGCCAAGTCCATCTGCCTGAACTTCGGCATAGGCCGGGAAAACAACAGCCCCTGCCACATGCGCTTCGACGACACCAATCCGAGCAAAGAGGAAAGCGCGTACGTCGAGTCGATCATGCGGGACGTGAAATGGCTGGGATTCGACTGGGGGAAAAATCTCTTCTACGCCTCGGATTATTTTCACCAGCTCTATGACTATGCCGTCCGGCTCATCCAGATGGGCAAGGCGTATGTCTGCGACCTCACCGGCGAGCAAATCCGTGAATATCGGGGAACGCTGACAGAGCCTGGCCGGGAGAGTCCCTACCGGAACCGGACGCCCGAGGAAAATTTCGACCTTTTCACCCGTATGCGGAACGGCGAATTCGATGAAGGCAGCCGCGTCCTGCGGGCCAAAATAGATATGGCCTCCCCCAACCTCAATATGCGGGATCCGGTTATCTACAGGATATTGAAGGTCTCTCATCATCGCACCGGCGATACATGGTGTATCTACCCCATGTATGACTATACCCATTGCCTGTCCGATGCCATCGAAGGTATCACCCACTCCCTCTGCACCCTGGAGTTTGAGGATCATCGCCCGCTCTACGACTGGGTGCTGGAAACCCTTGCCACCCCCTGCCATCCACGGCAGATAGAATTTGCCCGGCTCAATCTGACCTACACGGTCATGAGCAAACGCAAGATCCTCCAACTCGTCAACGGCGGCTATGTGGCAGGTTGGGACGACCCGCGCATGCTGACCATATCAGGCCTCAGACGGCGCGGCTATTCGCCCGCTTCCATTCGAAATTTCTGCGCCCTTATCGGAATCGGCAAAAAAGAGAGCTGGATCGATATGGGAATCCTGGAAAATGCGGTGCGTGACGACCTCAATGAAACGGCCCCACGGGTTATGGGTGTGCTTGAGCCCCTGAAAGTGATCATTGACAACTATCCCGAGGGCCTGGCCGAAGAGATGGCGGCCCCGAATCATCCTTTCACACCCGAACTGGGGGTGAGGAAACTGCCCTTTTCCAAAGAGCTTTATATCGAACGCTCCGACTTCATGGAAGATCCGCCGAAAAAGTATTTCCGTCTGGGTCCCGGCAGGGAGGTCAGGCTCCGCTATGCCTACCTGATCCGGTTCGTTTCCATGGTAAAGGATGAAAAGACCGGAGAAATCCTCGAAATTCATTGCACATACGATCCGACCACCCGCGGAGGCAATGCAACCGACGGACGAAAGGTCAAGGGGACGATTCACTGGGTGTCTGCGGCCCACAGCCTGACCTGCCCCGTCCGTCTCTATGACCGTCTGTTCACAGTAGCCCATCCCGATGCAGGGAAGGATGTGGATTTTAAGACCTTTCTGAATCCAACCTCTATGCAGGTGCTGCATAACTGCAAGGTTGAACCGTCCCTGGCGGAAATGGAACCGGGAAGCCGGGTCCAGTTCGAACGCCAGGGATACTTCTGTCTTGACCAGATCGATTCGCAAAAGGGCAGCCCCGTCTTCAACCGGATCGTCACCCTCCGGGATTCATGGGCCAAGGAGCAGGAAAAATAGGAAAACCGATCTTCATTACAGGATGGTAGAAGGGGATACAATGTCAGAAATCAGCTTGCGGCAGATGAAAGTCCATCAAACCGGCACCATTACTTCCGTCAAGGTTGGCGGCATGCTCGGTCAACGTATCCGGGAGATGGGTCTGGTCCCTGGCACAGAGGTTACCATCCAGGGACGGGCACCCCTGAATGACCCGGTGGCCCTCAGGGTCATGGGCGGGACGCTTACCCTCAGGAACAATGAGGCGGATCACATCATGATTGAGGTAATCGACAAACCGGAAATGCAACCAGAGACGTGAAATCTCGTTGTCAGTGTTAGCTGCCCCTTATTTTTTCCGATCCTCTTGAAAAATCCTTTGACACTCTCTATTGTTTGGTGTACCTAAAGGTTGTTTTCAACGGAGGAAAAGATGACATTCAAGCACTTCAACCATGCCTGCAACTGTCTTGCCGGAAGGCTCAGGCAATGCCTGATCGAGAAGTCTGACGAACAGGTTTCGCCCTTATCCACAAAAGGGCATCACGGGCGAAAGAGAATCTGCAAAATAACCGGTGACAGAAAACTGTGCGCCAGAATGGCTGCTCTCGGGTTTCATCCCGGTGAAGTCATAGAAGTGCTCTGTCTTGAAAACGATGCGCGCTGTATCCTGAAAATCCAGGGAGGCACCATAAGTCTGGATGATACTGCCAGTAAGAACGTCTTCGTTGAATCCATAGACTAAAGGTTGTTTATCAAAGGGAAATTTCTGGTCCGGTCTTACCGGGCTTTTTTTTGGGTGCGGCAGTTAGGGGCGCCTAATATACCTGGGCAATGGTGACAATCATGTGGGATTCTCTCTCGGTAGGGGTTATATTATGTGTTTGCGCTTTTTTTATCGGACGGAAAATATACAGGCAGTTCAAGGCAGCCACCAATCCTGCAGCGGGCTGCGGATGCGGATGTTCGGGAGGATGTTCGATCTCCGCCTGCCCGGACAAAGTACAGCGAAGCTATGAAAAAGAGCAGGCGCACCCCCGAGAAATGCCACAATGATGCCAATCGGGAGAGCCACGGCCTGAGAGGCCTCTGATTAAAACCTGCTCCCTTTTTGTAGGGGAGCCGCAACCACTGCCGGCATGCCTTTGCATCCGGCAGACAACGCATTCAGCCCAGAGTAAAGGATCATGCACATCACGAAAAGCAGAATCACCATGGCCCTTGCAGGCAATCCCAATGCCGGAAAGACAACACTCTTTAATAAACTCACGGGCGCAAGACAGCACGTCGGCAATTATCCCGGCATAACCGTTGATTATAAAGAAGGCCGTTTCGAACAAGCCGGGCGCGGAATCATCCTCACGGATCTCCCCGGCACCTATTCTCTCACGGCCTATTCGGTGGAAGAACTGGTCGCCAGGGATTATCTGGTCAACGAAAAGCCCCAGGTCGTGATCAATATCGTCGATGCATCCAACCTTGAACGCAATCTTTACCTGACCTGCCAGTTTCTGGAACTGGGCGTTCCCATGGTCATAGCCCTGAATATGATCGATGTAGCTAAAGACCGCGGAATCGAGGTCAAAGCCGAGAGGCTGGAAAAACTTCTGGGTGTTCCGGTGATCCCCATCGTTGCCCGCTCAGGTTTCGGGAAGGACGATCTGATCGACCGCGCCATTGCGGTTGCGGAAGACAGCAGGGTCTGGATTCCCCTGGATATCTCCTACGGCGACGATCTGGACGCAGCTATGCTGAACCTCATGGCTGAGATTGAACGTCAAGGATTTCTGATCGATACCTATCCCTCCCGTTTCACTGCGATAAAGTATCTGGAAAATGATGACCAGATCATGGCCAGGGGCCGCGAGTTCAACCAGGCCGTAGCCGAAATCGTGGAGGCCCAGGTCAATCAGGTATCCGAGCATCTGCGTAAGACCATGGAGGTATTTCCCGAGGCCATTATCGCCGACCACCGGTATGGCTTTATCAAGTCCATCATCCGTCAGGGAGTGCTGACCCATAAATTTGACACGGACCGCCTCTACGCCTCGGATCGGATCGACAAGGTTGTAACCAACCGGCTCTTTGGCCCGCTTATCATGCTGGCTGTACTTTTCGGCCTCTATCATGTGACCTTTTCATGGAGTGAATTACCGGCAAGCTGGCTGGACTCCCTCTTTACCTGGCTCAGTGGCCTTATTGACGGCGCTCTCCCCGACGGGCTTTTCAAATCAATGATCATCTCCGGAGTAATCCACGGTGTAGGGGGCGTCCTTGGCTTCGTCCCTCTGATCCTTTTCATGTTCCTGGGCATCGCCATCCTGGAGGATTCAGGCTACCTGGCCCGCGTCGCCTTCATGATGGACAGAATCTTCAGGATCTTCGGACTGCATGGCTCCTCCGTCATGCCTTTCATTATTTCAGGAGGGATTGCAGGTGGGTGTGCCGTTCCCGGAGTCATGGCAACCCGGACCCTCCGTTCACCAAAGGAACGGTTGGCCACCCTGCTGACCGTTCCCTTTATGAATTGCGGAGCCAAATTGCCGGTGCTGGCCTTGTTAATCGGCGCATTTTTCAGTGAAGACAGGGCTCGATATATGTTTTTATTCACTGTATTGAGCTGGATAGTGGCCCTGCTGACGGCAAAGATTTTCCGCTCGACAGTGCTGAAAGGGGCTCCAACCCCTTTTGTGATGGAATTGCCCCCCTATCGCTTCCCGACCCTGCGGGGCCTGATCATTCACACCTGGGAGCGGACCTGGCAATATATCAAGAAGGCCGGCACCGTCATTCTGGGCATCTCGATTCTGCTCTGGGGAATGATGACCTTCCCCCATTTATCTCCTGAGAAGATCGCCGTCTTTGACCAGCAGCGAATATCCATCGGATCACTCTATCCTGCGGATTCAGAGGAGGCGGCCCGTCAACGTACGATCATTGAAAATACCCAGGCAGAGGAGGCCTTGAAAAACTCCATGGCGGGACGCCTAGGCATAGCGCTGGAGTCCGTTTCCCGGTATGCCGGATTCGACTGGCGGACAAATATTGCCCTGATAGGGGGATTTGCCGCCAAAGAGGTGATTGTTTCAACACTCGGTACAGCCTACTCCATGGGAAAAATCGAGACGTCAGAATCAGCGCCGCTGGCAAAACGTTTGCAGCAGGATCCGCACTGGAACAAGGGAGTCGCCATAGCTGTTCTGATCTTCATCATGTTTTACAGTCCCTGCCTGGTCACCATCATCTGCATCGCCCGCGAGTCCTCATGGAAATGGGCCATTTTTTCGATGATCTTCAACACTCTCTTCGCCCTCTTTCTCTCTGCTGCCTGCTACCAGACAACCCGATTATTCGGATTGATTTAGGCTGCTCTTTTTTTATAAAAAAAAGGCGTCCGCCAGGGACAAACCCGGCAGACGCCTTTCGGGGGAGAAGGAGTTACTACTGATACAGTTTATTCAATTTTCGCGCCAACCTTCTCGTTACAACCTATCTATCTTTATTTACAACACAAACCAAGAAAATACTGTTTTGATCAGGCACAGGATAGTGACCTTTTTACCCGCAATCCAGGGCCATCCTGGATATTTTTTACCCAGACAGGACAGTTACCGGCCGTCATGCCCCCTCCCCAGACAGCCCTATTCGATACGTATCGATCCAACCCCGCCAATTTTTTCCTCCTCGACAGGCTTTCGCGTATTGTCGGCTCTGACCGGAGCAGGCCGGACTGGCCTGGCGGCAGGGCGGTATTCAGGGACGGCTTCAGCCGGAGAATCATCCGGGACATTCCCTTCATCCGAAACCTCCCGTTCAACTTCTCTGTCAGGGAGAGGTGCCGGCGGTCGGACAGTCTCCGTCCGCAAAAAACGTGCGGCGGCAGAGGCAGGCCTTTCCACGTCTCTTGCCACCCCGGCAACGACCGGCGAAGGCATTTCCTCAGGCTTTTTAAAGGTCGCGGTCAATCCATCCTGGACCTCCAGCAGTGAAACGAGTTCCCAGCTTTTCTTCCCGATTTCGTTCATGGATTGTTCGATCTCGGCTTCGTCGAGAAAGGTCCCGCCTAGGATTCCTTCCTTTTTGTAATCATAATGAACAATTTTATAGCTCCAACGCATTCTTTTCCCTCACATGAATTCCTGAACATGAGCCCGCCGGATTCTTTATCCGGCAAAAAACATTCTCCTCAACGATCCTTGAGACTGTCCCTCCGCCCCAGGCAGTCCCCTCAAAACTCTCCCTCATGCATCACAATCTTTCCAAAAGGACAAGCCTCCTGCGGGAAGGCCGCCGTATCATGCCTGCATCCCTGTCTCAGCAAACGCCCGTCTCGCCTCCTGGGCAATAATTGTGATTCCGGCCTCTACCTGCCGCTCATCCTGCGAATAGGTCAACCTGAGGCATTCGTGTTTGTGCGTCCAGGGATCATCCTCCAGGCCAGGAAAGAAAAAATGGCCGGAGATAACCAGAACGCCCCGCCTCTTCAGCCTTTCATAGAGTTCAAGGCTGGTTATCGGCAGCCCCTCAAGCCAGAGCCAGAGAAACATGGCCCCTTCCGGCCGGTGCACCCGATAGCTGAGACCAGCGAATTCCCGATGAATCCTGGCCATAACCTTCCGTGCCTTCTCCTGATAGAAAGGCCGAATCAGGGTCCGGCTCAGAGACAGAATCTCCCCCGATCTCACAATTTCCCTGGTCAATACTGCACCGAAATTACCGGGGGCCAGGGACATGATCGCGTTCATCCCGGAAACCGCTCGGACTATCTCCGGGGCAGCCACAATTATGCCGGTGCGCACGGCAGGCAGGCCGAGTTTTGACAGCGACAGACAGAGAACAATATTCTCATTCCAGACCGGTCTGACATCGGAATAGACAATCCCTGGAAACGGCTGCCCGTAGGCGCTATCGATTATCAACGGGACGTCATGTGATCTGGCCAGCCGGTCGAGCCGGTCAAGCTCCTCATCTGTCACTACATTTCCGGTAGGATTGGTAGGACGGGACACGCAGATCGCTCCGGTTTCCTCCCCCAGCCGGATCCCATCGAAATCGATCCTGTACTTAAAAAGGTGGTCCTCCAGATACTCAATTCTCGGTCTCGTGGCAATGAAGAAATCCCGATTGAGACCCAAATCAGCATATCCGATGTATTCAGGGGTCAAAGGAAGCCGGATTTTCTTTCTGGCCTTCCCCGCATACTCTCCGGCAAACATGTTGAACAGCAGAAAAAAACTCGTCTGGCTGCCGTTGGTCAGACAAATATTTTCTTCCCCGATGGACCAGCCGTATTGACGCCGCAACAGTGCGGCCAGATTTTCGATAAAGCCCGGTTCACCCTGCGGCGGATTATAGATCCCCACAAGGCGCTGAAAATCCTGCCGGTCCGCACAGATCCGCTGCAGCCTTTCTCTGAAAACTTCCTGAAATTCCTCGATGTAGCCCGGATTCCCGCCTCCCATCATAATCATGTCATGCCCGTCGCGCATGGCGCAGGCCATATCGTCCATGAGTGAGAGTATTCCGGCTTTATCCGTAAATTTCTTACCGAATTCTGAAAATTCCATAACTCCAGGGAGGCCACAAGACCCGCAGACTGCCAGAGCCTCAGGACGTAGCCTCCTTCACTTCCTCCCGTTTTCGAGCGTTGCGGCCCCTTTATATCGCACGCGGATCTCCATGAATCAGGACAGGAAGTCTTCCTCTCCCTGCTTCCTTTTCGGTGTTTTTTTTACAGTGAACAGCTGACAGTGCATGCCGGAAGAGGCAAAGACGACCTGGGCCGGATTTTTTGCAGTCTTGAACTTCATTGCCCTGCAGCCATACGGCATTGAGGTATCATAGGTGATATAATAATGCGTGCATTTACTGCAGTTGGGAAGTGTATCGGCCATCGGAATCCAGTATGTAAAGCTCGTTGCGGCCGGATCAGGATAAGAACGACAGACCGCGAACGTCGCCGCAGGCCAGCAAGGCAACACCCGCCTTCACCGGAAGCATCGCAGGCATCTTTTTATTTCCTCGCTTCATGCTTCTCGGGATAATCAAAAAAGAGCATGCCGCCCTTCCCCGCTCCAGCCTCGGCCCAGGAGCCTATTGCAAGATCCATGGCAACAACGCCCGACGTCGGGATCTTGGAAATATAGACGCTGGTGAGCATAACCGCCAAATCAGTGATTGCATAATTGTGCCCCACCACAAAGGCGGTATGGATCCGGTCGTCAATCTTCTGCAGGACCCGCAGCAGATCCTTGGTTTCGGAGGTGTAGACCGAATCGACGTAGTGAATCTGCTGCACCGGGTACTTCACGCTCCGGGCGACGATCTCTGCTGTGCTTTTGGCCCTCTTTGCCGGACTGGAGATCAGGGCATCGGGACAGACGCTCTGTTTCGCCAGTCTCTGGGCCATAAGCGGCGCCTCCTGCTTCCCTCGCTTATTCAAGGGCCTGTCAAAATCTGATATTTTCAGATTTGACCAACTCGATTTTGCGTGACGGATAAGAATTAGTCGCTTCAATGCATTCAACTCCTCTGCCAAATTTCCCGCCAAAGCCTGTCATAGGCGAGCGCGGACACGGAATTCCTCGCAGCCGCTCCCACCGGTTGCCTGTTAATCCCCATTTTTTCTACTTCTGCCAGAAAAGGAATCTCCGTTTTCATAAAAACAGGATACTTTTGATACTGCTCAATAGTGGATATATGCAAATTCTTTCGTCTCTCCACCATGGAAAAAAAGGCCTTGATTTTATTGTGGCCGACTTTCAACTCAAGAGACAACTTCAAGAGCTGCTGCAGGGCGAGAATGGATAACGTGGTCGGTATAACCGGAGTCACCAGGATATCCGCAGCCCGGACGATATGTTCCGTCAGCAGCGTCGGATTGGGCGGACAGTCGAGGATCACCAGATCATACTCCTTCTCGACGGGCTGGAATACCGTGTTGATCACCGACCAGTCCTTCTTCTTCTCCATTTTATCCAACCTGAGATCCAGATGGCGGAAGGAAAAATGGGCAGGCAGCAGATCGAGACCTTCAAAATCCGTCCCCCTGATGAAATCGTTGATATCGCCCTGAAGAAATTTTTTGTCACTGAATTTCCTTTTGGGACGCACACGAAAATAATACGAGGCGGCCGCTTGCGAGTCCATGTCGCAGAGAAGGACCGCCATCCCGCTCAGGGACGCAACATAGGCCAGGTTAACGGCGGCAGCAGTCTTTCCGACCCCGCCTTTATTACTGTATATGGCGATTTTTTTCATCCTGAAACGATACCTGGCAACCCTCTCATCCATTCACCTTCAGTTTATTCAGATTTGCTGTCAAAACAGGTGATTCCGATCATTTTTCGTAAATTTCCCGCATCTCTTCAAGCATCTCTTCAACAACCGTTTTCTTTCGTCTGCAAGACGCAGCAGCAGCTCATCAAGCGCCTCCCCCGCAGCCTGCTCCAAGGACAGCGCAGCCTTATAATCCTGAAACCTCCGGATCTGCACCGCCAGATCATTGAAGTCGCCAAGCTCATCCTGAAGTCCACGCAACTCTCCGACCAGAATATCCATGTCGGCCGGCGAAAAGAAACTGCGGAAAAATTCCGCCATATACCGGAATTTCTTGGCCTGGATCCGCAGCTTATGCATGGAAATGTCTTGATTTTCACCCTTTGTGACGGCCGCGGCATCTTTAATTAGCCGCTGAAAGCAACGCCGCACAACCTTTCTGGCGGCCTTTCGGCAGGGCGCCTGCCCCGGCGGAGTCTGAATGCGAGTGGGCAGGGAGGTTAAAAAATCCTGCCAGTTGGCAAACAGGTCACCGGTCCTTGAGGATCGGAGATGATCCCGCATGATGAGCCATTGCCCTTTTCGCAGCTCAGCGATCTTCTCCATGAGCAGCGACAGACCCGGATGCAGGCCCTCCTGCAGCAGCAGCCGGTAATTTTCTTCCTTCTGCAGACACACATCAAGATCCCGCACCGGACCTGCAACCGTACCAAGCCACTGGAATTCCTTTTGGAAAATCCCTGTCTGGCCTGGGGGGATTTCATTTTTGAACTGGGAGAGAAGGGCACGGGTCCGACGGATTGAGACCCTGAAATCATGAAGGAATTCCGGGTCGATATCGTCAATCACCCCTGGAAGGTTTCTCTGCATGGCATCCAGGAGCGCAAGCCCTATGGAGCTTATCGCCTGGTTCGTCGTCTGGCCTGCACCGAAGAAGAATTGCGTCTTTTTACAATCAGGCCGCATCTGAAGCTGCCTGAGAAACAGATCGAAAAACGTCTCGCCCGCCTCCAGCTCCCGACAGCCTTTCGCCTTCAACTCCTCGGAAAGACGCTGAAACGGATTATAATATCCCCGAATCCCCTCAAGATGGAGACAGGGCGGAAACGCCCCCCGTTTTTCATCACCACGGTAGAGGTCTCCTGTTTCCAACCGAAGACGAAGGACAGTCTTCTCGTCTTTATTGTATAACCTGAAATGCCTCCGCCGACCAACCACCCTGAAGAGGGGACAGAGCGCCCGGACCCCGGAAATATCCGCCAGTCTGTCTCTCACGGCCCCTTCGGGAAAATCCTGCCAGAAGAGCTTCGGCTTCTGTGGTCCCTCTGTTTCCTCCTGGAGATTTCCCGATAAAGAGGCCAGCACAAACCGCCCGTCCGTCTTCCTGAAAACAAAGCCTTTACTGCAGAGACGCCAGTCAAAGGTATCCATATACCATTCGTCGATATCAAAGGCGGCCTCTTCCTGCAAGGGAAAAAGGCTGTGTATCTCTTTGAGCAACCGGTCAAAATCTCCTGCACCGGTTACGATGAACATACGGTATCCGGATTTCATTCTCTGTGAGGTCAACTCCTGTAATCAGCGTTAATTTTGACATAATCAATTGAGAAATCGCATGTATATATTTCTTCAACGGCATTGCCGTCCTTGAGATCGATGGTGACGGTGATGTTCTTCTCTTTCAGGACTGCGGTGGCGGCTTCCTCTGCAGCCGTTCCCTGACCTACGCCGTTTTTAACAATACGCACATCGCCAAATGCTATATCGACCTGCTCCGGGTGAAAACGCACGCCGCATCGTCCCATGGCGGCAATAATCCGGCCCCAGTTGGCATCTTCTCCGAAAAAGGCGGTCTTGACCAGGTTGGAGTTGGCGACAGTCCTGGCCATACGTTCAGCCTCTTCGGCCTCTCTGGCACCGCAGACGCGGATAGTAATACACTTTGTGGCGCCTTCTCCATCGGCCACTATCTTCAAGGCCAATTCCTTCAGCACATCCTCCAGAGCATCCTGAAAAAGCTGCTGATCTTCCGGGGTCTCGTCGTCAATCCATATATTCCCGGCAGCGCCGTTGGCCATCACCAGCACCATATCGTTGGTACTGGTATCGCCGTCAACGGTGATGCGGTTGAATGTCCGGGCTACCGTCGCCTTCAGGCATGCATTCAACTCGGAAAAACCAATCTGGGCATCGGTGACGATGAAGGCGAGCATGGTTGCCATATTCGGCATGATCATCCCTGACCCCTTGGCCATCCCCATGAAATTGATCTGTTTTCCCCTTATATCCAGCGTACGGGAAGCAGTCTTCATCACCGTATCGGTGGTCATGATGGCCTGGGCGACTTTTTCGAAATTTTCCGGGGCAAGTCCGCCGACAAGCGAGTCCATCGCTGCCTCGAAGGCCTCCACATTGAGCGGAGCGCCTATGACCCCGGTTGAGGCCACCTGTACCATGTCCTCAGAAATATTCAGGGCCTGGGCGGCAAGGCGGCTGGTCTTTCTGGCGGCTTCCATACCGCTTTCCCCGGTACAGGCATTGGCGCAGCCGCTGTTCACCAGTACCGCCTGAGCCCTTCCCTGCTTCAATCGCTCCATATCCAGAACAACGGGAGCCGCCTTTACTAGGCTCCGGGTAAAGACACCGGCCGTAACGGCGGGTGCGGTACTGTAAATCAATCCTAAATCCAGCCGGCCGGGATACTTAATGCCCGCCGCAACCGCTGAAGCTGAAAATCCCTTAATAATCATTCGTAAGTCCTAATCACCGTAGAAAAAAATTGAAGCTGAACAGCTTCCTCAGTGTCTCATCCTGCAATCCCCTGCGGGGAAATCCGGTTCAAAGCTCCCGCCGCAGGCAACGGAATAAAGCTCTTCCATTCAAAACAGCCTGGTTTCACTCTACCATCTGCAGGTTTTAAAATGCTACTAAAAATAGTTCAATCTGTAGAATATTACTTCCAATTATTGTATACATGATTCGAGAAAATCACCATACCGGCAAGCACTTTTCAGCATTCCCCCTGTAAGTCGATTGAAATTGAATAGTTCCGATACCAGCCATAACGTATGGCAATACAGATAAAAAGGCGATACAAATGAAAATCCTGCTGATATCAGACATACACGCCAACTTCCCGGCCTTGAAGGCCGTGGAACAGTTTTTTTCCGGGGAATCCTTCAGCGCCATCATCAATGCCGGAGACTCAACCGTTTACGGTCCCTTCCCTAACGAGACCATGGACTGGCTGCAATCACGGAATGCACTGTCAATACTTGGAAATACCGATAAAAAGGTCCTGAAAGTCCTTGCCGGGAAATCCTTTAAAAAACCATCCAGGCACGAAAAACGGATCATGTACATCTGGACGGCAGAGCAGTTGGACACAAGAAACGCCGCCTATCTGCAATCCCTGCCGGCCTCCCTTTTGCCTGCGCGTGGTTTCCCCCTCGATCCGCAGATGCAGATCGGGATCTATCACGGAAGCCCTTTGGACGATGACGAATTTCTCTTCCCCGGAACGCCCCAAAACAGATTCTGTGAACTGGAGAAACACACGCCCGCACGCATAATCATAACAGGTCATTCCCATACCCCCTTTTACAGGACAGCGGGGACAGCCCATTTTATCAATCCCGGCAGCATCGGCAGGATGTTTGACGGTGATCCGAGCGCATCCTGCGCTGTCCTCACCCTGACATCCGGCGCCATTGAGGTCCGGCACTTTCGCATCGCCTATCCAGTACAGGAAGTTCTTGACGGCCTGCAACGGCATGCGCTTCCGGAAATATACGGGCGGATGTTTCTTCTTGGGAAAAAACTCAATTAATATCGGCGCTGATTTGCCATCACCCAAAAATTTTGTTAGAATTCCGTTAATCCTTAAAATAATAATTGCATTTTCTTTCATAAATATACAATAATACACCGATTGTATTGAATTTAACAAGTAGAAGGACACAAGATACGAGCTTTTCAAATCAGGAGATTTTATGAGTGATACCGGCAACAAACATTCCCCGCCCCGACATCGTAAAGGAACCACCGCAACCATAAAGGACATGGTAAAGGATCTTGAAAAGGCGACCGCAACAACCGGCCCCCCCAACGAACAAAGCCGTAAGATCGCAAGCGTTCTCAAACTGGAGGACAAGGAGGAGATTATCAAATCCTGCCTCCTCGATTATTACAACGCCGAAGAATTGAAACCCTACCAGGCCGAGTTGATCAAGATGCAGAACCACCTGGAACGCACCGGCAAAAAGATGATCATCCTCTTCGATGGCCGGGACGCCTCAGGAAAGGGCGGGACAATCCGCAGGGTTACCCGCTATATGAACGGAAAACGCTATCGTGTCACCGCCCTGGGAAAACCCAGCGAATTCCAGAAGACGGAACTGCACATGAAGCGTTATATCGAGCAGTTTCCCCATGCAGGAGAGATTGTCCTTTTTGACCGCAGCTGGTACAACCGGGCCATGGTTGAGCCGGTCATGGGATTCTGCACCAAAGACCAATATCACCGTTTCTTAAGAAAAGTCACATCCTATGAAGAAAACTTCATCCTTGACGCAGGCAGAACCGTCCTGTTAAAGCTCTATTTCTCCGTGAGCAAGGAGGAACAGGCCAGGCGGTTCGAGAGAAGAAGAAATGACCCTCTGCGTCAATGGAAGCTCAGCGAGGTGGATCTGCAGGCCCAGGAGCTCTGGGATGAATTCACCGAAAAGAAAAAAATCCTTCTTGAAAAAACCCATACTGAGAGTTCCAAATGGTGGATCATCCGCTCGGACAATAAGCACCTGGCCAGACGGGAGACCATGAAACTCATCCTGAATTCCGCCAAATATGTCGGACGCAGCAAGTCCCTCAATTTTGCAATGGATCCGGAAATTGTCATTCCGGGCAATATTGAACTCAGGAATATGAAAAGGGAGCAGAAGAAATTCGGCGCCCCTCTGCGTTAATCCGGCAGGAGATTTTTTCTCTATTTCCCTCAACACGGTGACCAGCATGAGCAAAAAACAAAAAGAGGATAAAGCGGCGAAGAAAAATGAAGCGGCAAAGACGGATGACGCAGCCAGGAAGGAAGACGATATCCTCCTGGCTGAGGGAACCGCCCTGGCTAATCTCAAGCAAAAAAAAGGCGGCGACAGGACCTCCATCTGGGTGAAAACGTCACAGCTTTCTTATGAGCTGGAATTGAAAAAACTCCAGATCGAGCTGATGAAGCTTCAAAGCCACATGAAGGACAGCGGCCAGCGGGTAGTCGCCATCTTCGAGGGTCGGGACGCCGCCGGAAAAGGCGGGACCATCAAACGATTTATCGAACACCTGAATCCGCGGACAGCCCGGGTTGTAGCCCTGACCAAGCCCAACGAGACGGAACAGACGCAATGGTATTTTCAGCGCTACACCTCGCACCTGCCGTCGGCAGGGGAACTGGTCTTTTTCGACCGCAGCTGGTATAACCGGGCCATGGTGGAACCGATCATGGGATTCTGCACCGATGAGCAGAACAAGCGGTTTCTGAAGGATGTCCCCATGGTGGAAGAACTGCTGGTTAAAGATGGAATAAAGCTCTTCAAGTTTTATTTTTCCGTATCGAAAAACATTCAGAAGGTGCGGTTTGACTCACGCAAGACAGACCCGCTAAAACAATACAAGCTCTCACCCATCGATAATCTGGCCCAGAAATACTGGGATCAGTATTCGGTCCGGAAATTCCAGATGCTGTCCGAAACCAACCGCACCCTGGCGCCCTGGACCATCATCCGTTCGGATGACAAAAAGCTCGCACGGCTCAACTGCATGAAGTTCCTTCTTTCGAATATGGTCTATGAAGACAAGCTGCCTGACGAGGAATTGCGCCCGGATCCCGCAATCATTATCTCCGGTATCGACGAACTCAAGCATATGGAAGACAACCTGATGAGCCCCAACAAGCTCCACGGTTAGCAGGCCTCAATGATCTGAAGGCTCTACCGGCGCCTTATTCCTTCGCGGGAAGGGGCGCCAGCACGACCCAACCTGAACGGTGAGCATAGAAATCGAACCGCCGTCAATACCCTGAACCGGAAAACCGACCGGTTCTTTTTCATCCCAGACGCCAAGCACCTACAGTACAGACTGAGAGTGATCCGTGGGGCACCGAGAGCATCGTCCTGGCCGGAATACTCCACAAGCGCCGCATTATCCCCCTGCATCGGCAAATCTCAGAGTTTGTTTTCAAACCATACCCTTAGCCCAGTCGCAGGGCCGCACCCCGGATTTTCCCCAGGCGTTGGCTCTGAAATTATGGACGCCTGCGGCCCCCCACAAAAGTTACGACAGCATTTTGAGCTATGTGCAATCATAAGGAACGTAAAATGCCTTTTTTAATTTTCAACCTCCCGGGATAATTCAATTTGATTGAAGTATCGCAGTATTCTTGCCTCCTTTTCAGACATATACACTTGACCATACAGAATCATCGTGCTAGGAATTATCAATG
>Ga0214165_1000187_pt1 | contig 49213 bp, 56 predicted proteins | sample TroBogypolimnion_34_FD_153004 | JGI IMG/M metagenome (GOLD analysis project Ga0214165, IMG submission 153004) | Freshwater microbial communities from Trout Bog Lake, WI - Practice 03JUN2009 hypolimnion v3 | ecosystem: Environmental > Aquatic > Freshwater > Lake > Hypolimnion/Profundal zone ... | reverse complement strand
AAAAATAAATCATGTAATGATGGGCAACACACCTTTATTTGGACATCAACCCACAATGTTGCGATGATGGATATATAAAGAACAATTTCAGGTCAACATGTAATACTGCAATGGAATACTACGATGTACTTGGTGTCGAAAAGGGCGCACCTGCTGATCAAATCAAAAAGGCGTACAAGGAAAAAGCCATGAAGCACCATCCCGACAAGAACAATGGCGATCCTAAATCTGCCGAGATCTTTAAAAAACTCACCGAGGCTTATACAGTGTTGAGCGACGAGGACAAACGCGCCCACTATGATCGCTTCGGTACAATGGATGACGTAGGTGGTCCAGGTTCCGCGCCTGATATGTCCGACATGTTTAGAAATATGTTTGGTGGGGGCGGAGACTTTGGTCAAATGTTTGGCCAAATGTTTGGAGGGGGTGGCCGACCACAACAACAGGCTAATATCATTCATTGTGAAGTGACTTTGGAGGAAGTGTTCACAGGTACAACCAAAAAGATAGATTATGAAATCACCAACACGTGTCACGCTTGCAAGGGATGTGGTGCACTCGATCCCAAGGACATTATCAAGTGCATGACATGCCACGGATCAGGCAACATCACTCAACGTCTTGGACCCATGTTCATGACACAGTCTACGTGTCCCGCGTGCTTTGGCAATGGGACAAGTATTAAATCAAACAAGTCTTGCGGACATTGTCATGGCCTCAAGGAGGCATCGTATAAAAAGTCGTTCAAGATGGAAGTTCCAAAGGGCATCCCAGATAACTTTCAACACAAACTAGATGGCAAAGGTCACTTTAACAAAGGGACGAACAATTTTAATGATCTCGTTGTAGTCTTCCACTATGGTTGCCCGCCCAACACTGTTGTAGATGACCGCTCCAACATTCGAATCAACATGGACTTGAAACTTGACGACCTATTGTGTGGATTTGTACGCAAGATCTCACCATACGGCCAGGATCTTGTCGTGACTAGCACGGGATATTTCAACCCTACTAGCCCGATGGTCTTTACAAACAAGGGGCTACCTGTGTTTCAACAAAAGGGTAAATTAGGTGACCTTGTCATCAGCTTCAAGATCGTGTATGGAGATGATGAAAAGGCGGCACTTAAAAAGTACCAAGACGTGTTCCTCAAGATTTACAAAAAGGAAGCGGTCGAGGTAGACCCAGCATCTGCCACACATATTCTGCTCATCAACTAAGCTTTCTTGGGAGCTGCCGCTTCTGTTGCACGGACACCAATGGTTGCTTGTGCAAGTGCAGTCAGTTCTTCTAGTAGGGTAGCATATTTATCATGCTCTTTCTTGAGCTCGGCATTTGTTACTGATTTGTTCGCATCTTTGGCTAAATCCATCCAATATTTTATTATTGACACAGTTATGTTTCTATACTCATCTAGGTACATTTTCAATGTCGGTGATACGCCTTTGATATATTGATCATATTTCAACGCTGCAAGTTCATGTCCTTTAAAACTAAATTGTTTAATAGCTCCAATTTCAACTGATTGTGTTGCACCCTTTTCCCATTCTTTTACTTGTAAAATCGCTTTTTTCAAAGACTGATAGAATGCATCAGCTATTTCTATGTTGGTTATTGTATAATTCGTCGCCATTACACTTTTCCAACAAAAAATTTATAACTAAATACGATAATAAGCAATATGATGAGAAATATGTTAAGAGGCAACAACGCCTTGTTATAGTCGCACGATTTTTGTTTTTCAACAACAACTCCATCAAACAATCCCTTTGTATACCAGTCCCATGCTTGGTCATACGTCCACAATGGTTTCCCTAGTTCCCGGTTGACAATATTGTGGAATCGGACTGTCCAATCAAACAGTTGCGGACGACCAAATAGGTATAACTCAACGGGCAACTCTTGGAAATGCCGGGCATAGTGGTTCTTGCAAAATGTGCAGGGCAGTCCTTTTCCGAACGTCTCGAAAAACAAAGTATAATTCGCCTTGTCTTCGAGAGTAGGAGCTTCGGGATATCCCAAAGCTGTAATGTGTAAACAAGTCCAATAGTACTTTCCCCATTTGCTTGGTGGCAACATTTACCTAATAACATTGTATAATAAAAAATAACGAGGCATCCTGCCCAAAAAAGTGATTTGCAAGCAATATAAAGACGTACATATAGTAAAATAAAATATGCGTCTGGTTTCACAATCCGATGATTCACAAAAGTGCATGCAATGCGCCAATTGTGGAGGCTTTGGCCACATTTACAAGAACTGTAATCACCCTATATCGTCGTACGGCGTCATCGCATTCCAAGTGAACTACGACAGGTTCATGAATATGGTACCCAGGTACCTGATGGTTCAACGAAAGGACTCGCTCAGTTTTGTCGAGTTCATCCGAGGCAAGTACACCATCGAGCAAAAAGCTTACCTCATGCGCCTTGTGTCCAACATGACACCCCAAGAGCGTGACAATCTCCGTCACAAGACATTCGATGAACTATGGAAGGCGTTGTGGCTTTCGGAGGACTCACGGGGGTTCATGCGGGAGTACACAGAGGCCAAGGCGAGGTATGAAATGCTAAAGCGCGGATGTATTATGAAGAACAATCACAACGAAGTTTTCTACTTTGACATCAACTACATTCTTGACAATACTATTTGCACCCTTTCAGAGCCCGAGTGGGGCTTTCCCAAGGGCAGGAGGAACATCAATGAGCACGATATGGTCACCGCATTGCGAGAGTGCAAGGAAGAATCGGGACTAGATCCCCACCAAATAAGCATTGTAAACAACTCGAAGCCATTTGAAGAGGTATTTTCGGGTACCAATAATGTGAGATACAAGCACGTCTACTATCTCGGATACTGCCAGCGAGTCAGGAAGGACTTGTTCAATCCGTACAACAAGATGCAACAACGCGAGATCAAGGATGTCAAGTGGTTCTCGTATGACAATGTGCAAAGGCACATCCGGGCACACAATGTTGAACGCAAGGAGCTCATGAAGCGTGTACACACCTTGATCATAAAGAATTTGAATGTGCAACAACAGCAGCAACAATATTGTCAGCCGTATAGTTATACTTACAATGAGAAACCTTCCACGTCTTCTCCAAGAGTTGGACTATTATAAATACCAAAAGTACGACAAGGATAAAATTGACGAGATCGAGGCCAAGTTGGATCAAATCAAAAAGGGCTATACATCGTTAATCCAGCCCCCTACCAGCACCTATGTCCCCTACCCCGAGCTCACTGACCCTGACTTTTATGACAAGATATATTACAAGAAGGAATTCAACAAGACAAAGGCATTGCCTGTTCCGCTTGACCAGACATTTGACGAGATTGTGGAGGCCAATTGTTCATCATCACGGTTTCGTTTGACCAATAACCAAATATTTATCAAGAATTTTCTATCACCGTCGACACCATACAACGGCCTCTTGCTTTTCCACGGGGTGGGTGTCGGGAAATGTTTCGGCAGAGACACTCCTATTCTTATGCACGATGGATCCGTGAAACTAGTTCAAAATGTAGTCCTTGGCGACAAGGTCATGGGTGACGATTCTTTCCCTCGCAATGTTATTAGCATCACCGAGCCCAGTATGGCACCCATGTTTAGAGTAAAACAAGAGTTTGGTATATCTTACTCGGTCAACATTGATCACATCCTATCGCTAATGACAGACAAGGGGAATCCGATTGACATGTCTATTACGGATTTCATTGGGCTTGATAGATCTGTTCAAAAGAAACTGTTTGGTTACAAGACTGACGTGACCTTTTTTTCAAGATTTCAATACGCAATGCCTGCCATGGATCCATACGTATATGGTACATTAAATACTCTTTCCATTTGCACAAGTGTCTTGTTAAACATTCCATTCATACGGAATGTATTCCTTGCAGGGACCATCGACACATTTGGCAAAATAGTGGACGATCATGTAAGTATTCCTTGGTCAAATGACATTGCCTTTTTGGCTAGATCGCTTGGCATTGGAGTCAAGTATCGTTTTGAAAAGGCCAACACATTTGCCTTGTTGTTTGGCAAAAACCTCCGATATGTTCCCACACGGACCTTGTATATTACAAAGGAGTGTATTCAACATTGCACAAAATACTACCGAATTGATGTCATTCCTGTCCCACCTCAATTCTACTTTGGGTTCGGTGTTGATGGGAACCATCGTTTCCTCTTGGGCGACTTTACTGTCACCCACAACAGTTGTAGTGCAATCAGTATCGCAGAACAATTTCAAAATATTTTTGAAAAGAAAACATTGGTTTTAATGCCTTCGAGTTTGAAAGACAATTTTCGAAAACAGATTTTTGACATGACCAAGGAGGATCAGTGTACGGGCCAGAAGTATAGGCAGCTCATTCCGATGGACCCCCTTGTTTCTGATGAAATTGTGGAGAAACGCATCAATCGTGTAATAGCTGATCGGTATCAATTCTCCGGCTTTCAAGAGTTCGCCAATCATGTATCAAAGATTAAAGAAGTTTTTAAAAATGAAGCGAAATATATCAGTAGGATCAAGGAACAATATAGTAACCGGGTCATTATTATTGACGAGGTCCACAATGTGCGCGAAGGAGATGGGGACAAGTTGGTGACACCGATTCTGATGAGTGTCATCCAACATGCAGAGAATGTGAAACTTGTCCTCTTGAGCGCGACTCCCATGTTCAACGAGGCATCAGAAATCGTGTGGTTGGTCAACCTGCTCCTTGCCAATGACAAGAGAAAGTTGTTGAATCCCAATCAAATCTTTGACAAGGCAAGCAACCTCACAGAAAAAGGCGCCAAGCTTCTAGGCGAGGCATGCAAGGGCTACGTTTCGTTTATGCAAGGCGAAAATCCATTCTCGTTTCCTTTGAGGCTGTATCCAAGTATAAATGGGGATCCTGCAGTCCAACGCATTCCTCCCCAGCTTGACATCAAGGGCGCCCCTATAAGTCCCGATAAGCAACTACAAAAGCTCGAGCTCATCGAGAGTGTAGTCAGTCCCCTTCAACAAGAGGTGATGGCTACTATAAATATGGAGGAGGATGAAGAAACCATGACCACCACAAATACACAAATCATTCAGATTTCAAATATTGTGTACCCTAACAAGACATTTGGGGCCACAGGTTTCAAGACTGCTTTCAATGTTGCCCCCAAGACACATCAACTATCGTACAAGCAGGGCATCCCGGCGTTCCTTGCTCCCGACCTCATTGCAGAATACGCCCCCAAGATTGCCAAGATTGTGGAGTATATCAAAAAGAGCAAGGGCATTGTATTTGTGTATTCCTATTACCTCGATTCGGGAATCATCCCTCTAGCAGTCGCGTTGGAACACTGTGGGTTCGCCAAGTACGGTGAGCATAGTCTTCTAGAGGGAAAGAAGGGAATCAAGCCATTCCTCATTGGTAAGAACCAAGCTACATATTCTATTATTTCTGCTAAAAAAGAACTTTCCCCAGATCCTGAAAAGGAAATGGAGATGATCAAATCAGATAAGAACAAAGAGGGCGAGGTCATCAAGGTCGTGTTGGGGAGCAGTGTGTCCGCCGAGGGGCTGGATTTCAAATGCATACGAGAGATTCACATGTTGGACCCATGGTATCATCTGAACAAGGTGGAACAGATTGTTGGGCGTGCGATACGAAATTGTTCGCATGTTGCGCTCCCTTCTAGTCAACGGAACGTCACTGTCTTTCATCATGTTGGGACCAATAGCAAAACAGCTAAGAAACCCAGGTTAGAAACGATAGATGAGCGAGCGTATCGCATTGCAGAGAACAAGCAAGACTCAATAGACAAGGTGGAGCATATCTTAAAGACCAATGCCATAGACTGTCAACTAAACCAAAATATATTGAATATAGATACAGACTTGAAGATTGACATCGAGACTTCTCAAGGGAAAAAGATCAAACAATATCCGTTGCATTCAAGAAAGGAACCGGTGCAGTGTTCACACAAACTAGCCAAGCATCAACTTCTGGACACTTCAACATTTAACAAGAGTTTCTACGTCGAAGAAATAGAGGATTTGACCAAACAGATCGCTGCATTGTACGATACCACACACTATTATACCTTGTCTGATTTGCAATCCAAGTTGGATGCCGATGATGACATTCTCATGTATACACTTGATACCATGTTGAACACAAAGACAGTAGTCATGCATGCCAATGTTCCAGGATATCTCATATACCGATCAAACATTTATATGTTTCAACCTAGTGGGACAAGTGACACATACATGCCTCTAAGGACAAGGGAGAATTACAAGAGGAGGAAGGAGATGCGACTGACTATTGATGCCAACATGAAACAATTAAAGGCAAGCAAGTCACCAGCACTTTCACAACCTCTATCCCTTGTGACCCACCTTGAAAACCAGATATCAGAGCTAGAGGAAATCATAAAGACTAAAATTTCTAAACAGTTATTGTATGATTATGTGATTGACCGAATGGAGTTTGGCAGCATCTTGGATCTAGCCAAAGAAGTTTTTACTATGCCAAAGAGTCCCATTGTCACTTCATTGGTTGCTGCACATATCCTTGTGAACAAGACTTGGATTAGAAACATATATGCAACACCACTCGAGTATGTGCAATGGAATTCAGAAACGGGCAAGTTCCAAAAGGTCACGTTGAGAGAGCTCACCTCTACAAAGCTGCCCGAGATATCCGTCCCACAAATATCTGATTTGCGTGGCTATGTTGAAAAGATGGACCGAAGTACCAAGTTTAAAATTGTAGACACGGAAAAGGCAAAGTCTAACGGGTACGTGTGCATGGCAACATCGACACTCAAGATCGATGTTTTGCGAAAAATGATAACGGATTCCAAGCCAGCTGCCTTTACTGATCTCAAAAAACCATTGTTATGCGATGTGTTCGAGTTGGTACTCCGCTCCGACCCTTCTACGTTTGCGAGGCCATATGTTGCAAAGCTAGCTATTGATGCCACAAGAGCAAATAATAAACGAGCCAAGGCTTAGAGGACTCGGCGTACAAACTTGGACGTCTCGTTCTCTTCTACTTGGAGACATGTTTGATCGAGCGAGTCGAAAAAGTCTTCTGTCCAGATCTCGTTGGGCCATGACTCACTCCGGTCTAACATCCACCTGACCATCTTGTATCTATCGTAATAGATCGACCCCATGAAGAATGAAGTGATGTCGTCGACACTGGCTGTGGCAAAGAACCGCTTCCCTGAATCCATGTCGATGTATTGGGCCATCTCGAACACGTAGGAGAATGGTACATGAGGCATTATTGAAGTCTACGAATAATATTTCACACGCATCATTTCATTTTTTTATGCTGGCACTTTTTCTCTTCATCTTGGCCATGATGTAAGATCTCAACATACTTGATGATTGTTGTTGTACCATGTAACCATCACGGGTTCTTATGACAATGGCGTTGATTGATTTGAGGACATCCTTGGGAGCTAAATGAAGTGGCCAGCTTTCCGGCCCTTCCATTGTTTTTATAGATGTATATTTTATATAATTGCTGACAAACCCAATACACAATTTTGAAATATATAATATAATGAAGATCGATACGTTTGTTGACAGTGCTTTTGATCACACATGTATTCCACAAGAGCTTCAAACGTTCTTGGCAAACGCCCGCATGAAACATAGCATAGCGGTCGAAACACTTGCACGACGCTCATGTGTAGATGTAAAATATATTATAGATTTTGAATCTGGAATTGCCGAGTATTGTCCCGTAAAAATAACACGTTTAGCAAACATTTTGAATGTGCATGACAAGATATTCAAATTGAAATACAAATAAGTCAGTGATGCATATAAGAAAAACAAGTTGAGCTTCAATAATGCCACCAGCAAGCTCGCAGTCGACCAATCTAATGGCAAGTGTAGTTCCCGATATTATGCGCTCAAGTAGTGCACGTCACATTATTTTATACGATGTAGCCACACGATTCGTTCCAGGAATTTTAACAGGTATTGGCTGTTTCATAGTTGCCCGGTTCAAAAAACGCACAAAGAAACTCTATGAAAAGATGCTCTCCAAGGCGGACGGAAAGCTCAATAAAACAGGATCTGTAATGCTCGAGCGCAATTTCAAGGGCAATGCATCAGATACCCAGGACATGTTTGATGCTGTGCTAGCCCTGGCTTCCGACCTCCCACAAGCCCAATTCATCAAGCGCACCAATGATGGCATTTTCATTGTCGATACAGATATCGAGATCGGTCTAGCCCCTGATATCTCCTTTAGACGTGTCAATGTGAAAAACACGGGTGATACGGGCGATATCGAGTCCATGGTGGTCGAAGTCTTTTCTATTAGAAAAGATGTAGTAGAGATCCGAGACTACCTTGTCAACATCGAGGCGGCCTATAAGAAAACACGTTGCAATCAACTTGGTCGCCAACTCTATTATTTTGATGAAATGCAAGTTATTCCTCCAATGGTGGCTATGCGTGGAACGGGCATCGATACACCTGCCATGATGAAACCGGATCTGTCCAAGGCACCGCCCACGTATACGTTTCAAATGTTCGCCCTTCACACCAATAAATCCATGAAGAACATATATGGTGGATCTGTGTCCAAGTTGAAGAAACGCGTAGATTTTTTCTTGAAAAACGAGGATTGGTACAAGGAAAAGGGGATTCCATATACACTTGGTATCTTGTTGAGTGGCAAGCCCGGTACAGGCAAGACAAGTACCATTAAGGCATTAGCTCGTGACTGTGGTCGTCATGTTGTGAATGTGAAATTGAGCGAGTATACAACAGTCAGTCAAATCAACAACTTCTTCTACACTTCACGTCTGGGTGTAGTACGGGATGGTGTAACAACTGCATACGACATCCCGATTGACAAACGCATTATCGTGATGGAAGATATTGACTGCTTGAGCAGCATCGGAATTGTGGGGAAACGAACAGACGACCCGTCTGTTGCAGTTAAAGAAGGGTTAAATCTTTCGGTTCTCTTGAACATTCTAGACGGGGTCCTTGAAACGCCAGGCCGAATCCTGATCATGACATCCAACAAGCCGGATATGTTGGATGATGCGTTGGTCCGACCAGGGCGTGTGGACCTGTCTATCGAGTTTACAAAGTGTTGCCCGGATGATATTATGGATATGATTGAAGGATTCAATGATGTCAAGATAGATAGGTCGGTGTGGAAAGCCAAGTTGCCTGATAAGCATTGGACACCTGCAGAAGTGTGCAAAGTCATCTTTGAAAACATGGGGTCAACAGACAACGCACTTGAATCCCTAACTAAACCCATTTACAAATCAACAATGTTGCCATTGCCACTGCCCCTCGAGGACATTGATAGCATTCTAGCACAAATATCGTCGGACAATGAAAATGCCGCAGTCAATGGATTTGTAATCAAAATAAAAGAAATACAAGAAAAGGTTTTCGTTTGTACCAACCAACTTGAAAAAGACGAATTTGCTATTAGAATCCATGAACTTACAATGCAGATGGATAAACTAAAAATGGGAATTAAAGATGAAAAAGTGTTGACAACCCTGTGTCAATGCGATCGCGATATACAATCGATTCACCATCATTTGGCAAATCCTTTAAAAACGAATAAATTAAATGTTGATGAAAATAGACCTGGATGGGAAGTCCCATCATGCAAGGCTTTAATCGAACTTGCAAAAGAATACACAGAAAACAAACAATGTAATATTGATCAAGGATTCAACATTGAACCAGGTACATGGAAGCCTGGCTTTGAAAACTCGTCCGTAGATCCAGGAATTGACATTCTGAAACAAGTAGAAAATCTGAAAAGAAGCGTATTATTGCAGCCAGACGAAATTGATCAGAAAATCCAAGATTTGACTTGGTTGATCACGAGCAACAAAGCAGTCGCTAAAGATGATGATGTATTGTCAACTCTGAGTCTGTGTGAACGTGAACTCATAGAAATAAAAAATCAATTTACAAGTCCTGACACGTATAATGCATCAAATATTGACGCATACAGCGGATATTCCGCTTGGAACGCCTGATATTTTTTACTTGCTATTTCCTTTGCGAAACACAAAGGCCATATTGAGAAAGCTAAAGGTCCGTTCATCTTCACACTCTGACATTTTGTGAGCCAACACGATGCTATTGTCCTTGTACTTTGGATCCGCACGCTTCTCGAGGATCGACTTGTTTTCCTCGATCATCCTATTAAACAGGGTCCCGAAGCGTGACATGGACTCGGAAAATCCAAACTCGGCACATTCCTTTTGTGATAGAGGCTTGATGTTGTACTTGGCCAAGCTCTTGACAAGCAGATCGTAGCTCACCAGGGCTTCCACGTGGTACTGGTTGATCGTCTCCACATAGACCTCGATCTCTTGACCGAGCTTCTTGGGATCAAACTTGTCATACATCTTTTTGATAGACCAAATCGTCTTGCCATTCTTGGTCCCCTTTTTAGTTTCGCCCTTTGCTGAGCTTGCCATGAGCTCTGCAATCGCCGCCCCATCAAAACACGTGCCAATAAAGAACCCGCCATTCTTCAAGTGATTGTCCACATTCTTGAGGAACCCAGTCAATTTGCTATCCGATTCGAAAAAGTAGTGAAGAGCGAACTGGACACTGACAACGTCCACCTTGTCCTTGGCAATCCCTGCAACATGCTTGAGGGCAGGTGGAGGATGCTTGTCAAATCCCCACATACACTTGGCCAAGCCTCTCATGTAGTCGTCCTTGATACCCCCAATCGTGGTCTCGTCAATCACCTTGCCAGAATCCATGGGGACAAATGCATACTTGCTCTTTTGCGGCATGCGGCTCCCCCAATCTAGCAGCCTCTTGTAAATACCGTCCACATTATTATTGATATTGTCTTCGAAAACATCGACTCCAATAACCGTAGTGAAGTGGCCGAAAATCCACTTTGACAAGTCGCCGCCCTTGCCACAAGCCAGGTCCATGAGCGATGTACACTTGCCATTGAACTTGTTGATAAGACACTTGTTCTTGACCCAAAAGTTGTGAAAAGTCACCATTGGTAACGTCAAGCTCTTGTCGCGCTCAACATCACGGGCATAATACTTGCCCTCGTCCACATCATCGGCAACATCCGTATCAATTGCAACGTCCCCAATAATCACTGCCTCTGCAATAGGGTTGACAATGGTCTTCCACACTGCCTCGGCATTGAGCATTGAATTCGCCGTGATAGTCTTGCCACCTTGCGACTCTGCTGTCTTGTCGTGGCGCACCCTGAGGGGCATCCATATTCCCTTTGCAAGATCAAAGCTCATCTCCACAACCGAGCCATGCACAATCTCATCACCGTTGGCACACTTGGCCACAGAAGGGACCAGTGTACGCCATGTCATGTAGTCCCCAGCCCCCGATGGCGTAAAGAGCTTGGCGTTGTAACCACGCACTGTCTTTTCGAAATACTCCTTGGCCCCCACGGAAACGGATCCAACATACAAGAGAAGCGTCTTCATTCCGTCCGCATTCACAATATCTTGTCCGCTATCGTGTCTCTGGTACCTCACCAAAAAGTCAATGGTGTTGTCATGAGGCGGCTTCCACTTCCAAATAGTATGACACGTTCCACCAAGTTGAGCAGGCGGGCTGACAGGGGTAAAGATCAGTCCATCTGTAGTGTAAGCAAACTCGGTCTTTTTCAGAATGTCGCGAGCACCCTTGAAGACGTCCCCGAAGTAAAACTTCTTGCGACGAATGGCCTTGTACGCGCTGTCCCCTGTTGATGCAGCACAACCTTTGCACACTACCTCGACAGCATCCAACCTCTCGACAAGCCCCTTGGGAAAAACAGACTGTCCTTTTGAAAAATAGCAGTCAAATACCAATATGTGAATTTCGCCATTGGCTAGAGTAGTGCATTCGCAATCAAGGATGGACTTGGAATGAGCCGATGTCCACATGGTATTCTTGATGTCGAGTCGGTTGTTGATCAAGTAGACAGATCCCTTACTATTCACGTAAAGCAGGTAGCGTTGTCCATCCGCCTTTTCGGTGACTGAATAATCACCTGCCCCAAGGGTAGCCACCGACTTGGCCTCAAGGGTCACAGGTTGAGGTCCAATAAACACCTTGCGCGGATTCGCCTTGATAAGAGCATCCGTGACTTGAAAGGACATATGCTCCTTGACAATATTCAAATACTCCGACACCACAGAGCCCCGCTCAGACAACTTGGCAATGTGTTCCTCGTCCCGAATGCTCTTGAGCAGTTCCTCGGTGTAGTCCAAAAGAGTTCCTAGATCGGGCGGCGCCTTTGTTTGCCCCATGTACTCGACCTCGATCTCGTACTCTTCAACGGAAAACTTGGTACTGGAAAACACCTTGCCGCTTCCAGACTTGACAATGGTAAAGTCTACTGCAATCTTGCCTCCTTCGAAATACACCGAAAACCGCTTCTTTAACCTATACTTCTTGTCAGAACTCGGTCCAAGTGTGGGCGGATCCTTCACATCCGTCTCTTTGGAAACACGAATGCGGCACCCATACTCTTGGATGTCGATCTTTTCCATCTTTTCCTTGGACATCACAGTGTATAGCCCTTGACCCATCTCGTTCTTGCAAAATGCAGAAATGTTGGACTTTCCGACCACAGAGTAGCGGTACTTGCCTGTTATAATATCGAGCACTTCATCATGTTCCTTGTTGTATCCTCCGTTGATAGACATCATGTGTTGAAGGCATTTGCGAAACTGCACGAGTGATATAGGTAGAGTCAAGCCCACTTCTACTTCGACGCCACTTGACTTCCAATGACGCGCAATCTTTTCAGTAATGTCCTTGTGCATGTCCTTTGTGATGATCATGTTGCTCTCTTTACTTTTTAGGGGTATTAAATATTCTTATATTGACATCAACAATCAAATTTTTTTCACCATGACAAATGCACTTTTCTCTTCCGCCTCCACCTCGTACCCTCGCTTTTGGTAATATGGAATCATATCTTGCGAACACCACAAATGCGAGACATTAAACCCGAACTGTTTGATGTATGTCTCGGCAAAAGCGAGCAGTGTACCACCATACCCCTTTCCACGGTTAGTCCCGACAACAAGTAGAGAGGAAATAAACGGTTGAAAGCGTTTGCGATCTACCGCCACACACCCAACAACTTCGCCCCTCGTATTCGTTGCAACATACAACATGTCCCCACATGAAAAGTTCTTTTCGATGAATTGGTCAGTGTACTCGGGCCATTCCTTTTCCAACTCGATAATAATATCAATCTTGGCCCCCGAGTCGATATCAAAATAAGGGGCAATAGTGAGGGTTGGTGATACCATGACAAGGGGACACACTACTCCTGCGTCCGCTTGGTGGCAACATTGTTTTTGAAGTTTGGAATATCCAAAGGGAAGTTGTGTCATGACCGAATCCTCAGATGTGTATGTTGAATACAACATTTGAAAAATAAATTAATCAATAAACCTTATACCGAGCTAGTCTTCTGTCTTTTCTTTTTTGCATTTTTCCTTGGCCCGCTTTTGCAGCATTGAAGCAAGTTGCCGTTTTGGCTCACTCTCTTCGTCCCAACTCGAAGTGCATTCGCCATCAGGAGGGCACGCCAAGCACGCACCAATGTCCTTGATTGCAGACATTTGACTTACGGTTGCATCAAGGAAGTCCATGGGAAAGGTATGATTGGCCCCGCCACACATTCCCGCGAGGTAGGCAGGTGTTTGCGTAATGGATTCTACTTGAAGTTCCGTAAACACCTCGGTCATGACTGTATACAAGCTCACGGGTACAGAGACATTCCTAGGGATCACAATCGATTTTGACTTGGATAACGTTGGAGTACTCACAGACCGTCGCATTTTAGTTATATTTACACAGATTTGTTTTCTTATACTTGTCCCATGAACTTGTTCAACTTTTTCAATCCAGTCGCCTTGCTTGACAATTGATTCCATATCGTTGTTCCCTTAATATCAGCCTCTATCTTTTCAGGGAAGGCAAGTGTACCCGAATAAAGGCTAAAGACGTTTTCATTTTTTGTGAAAAGGTAACTGGGGCTGGCGTCTGCGTTCAAATCGTGGCGTTCCAACTTGGACGGGTCAATGGCCACAATGTGCGCACCAATGAGCTTGGCCAGGTACAACGTGTGTTCGGGTCCAATGATGGCATCCGTATCATCAAGAATGAGCTCTGCCTTCATCTTGTCCACATTTAAGTTTCGCTTGCGGCTAAACCCAAACTTCTTGTAGAGTTGCTTGTCATTATCCAGGTTGTTGGCGAGATCCGCCTTGAATGATGTCAAGTTCTTAATGGCATCCGGGACACGGAGGAGGCTGGTCTTGCCATCAATGATGTGGAGGCACAACATGAGAAAGGTGTTGCCAGGCGATACCTTTGGTGTCAAGTAGTCGTTGTCCTTGGAGAAATCATTCATCTCATTATGGTGCTTGTCCAACATTTCGTTAATGTTGGGAAATGTATGGGTTAATCCCGAAATGGGAGTCCCTTGCACAAAGTGATTGGTCTTGATCGGGAGGTTCACCTTGCTCTTGTGAAGAGATGCAAAGATGTCCATGGTGAGTGTGAATATAGTAAATATTATCTTTCTTAAATCAACTTTTTATACGTAGTACTCTGCGATCAACATGTTTTGTAGATCCGCTTCGCCTTTTCTTTCTATAACAAACTTTTTAGAATATTTCTTTTTTGTATTGAGGAATTTGGTATTAGTCTTTTTTATGCTCAGCTTGTCGAAATTGTTCTCCAATAGATTCACAAATGCGCTTATCTTGTCATTGTTCTTTACATCGGCAAGTAGAGCTTGCCAGTTGTCTGTGGACTCTTCGGAATTTATCACTTCAGTAAGAGGGATTGATTGCAACTTGTCAAAGTTGTTGCTGATCTTGCATTCATTTATCTTTTTATCGTACTCGTCAAGCTCTTTCTTGTTGCAAATACAAAAGTCAACGAATTGCTCTACCGTAGAAAATGTCTCTTCTTCAATGTTGGAAATATCAAAGAACGTTCCATTCTTGTTTTGGGTAAAATTACAAGATTTATTCCTGAGAATTTTAAAGATCTCTTCGTGCTCGGTGAATGATAACTTGTTGATCTTGTCACGCAACTGTTTTTTGCGGCGGCTAGGAATAGACATTGAACTCGGGATAATATTTTCGCCTTAAACAGAGTGTTCCTAAATATCATCGCCCCCAACACTTCCTACATCACTCCCCCCCACACTAGCGGATCCATCAATGTCGCCGGCCTCTCCATCTGTGTCAACCGACTCGTCGTCCGAGCTCGAGCCGTTCTCACTCTCCTCCGCGTCCGCATCAGCATCTTCCTCTGCCTTTTCGCTCTTCTCCTCGTCATCCTCGTCCTCGTCACATACTCCCTCTTCACACTCTTCCTCCTCATCATCAGATAGCCCAACAGCACCACCATCCAGCTCCTTCTTTTGCTTTTGGTTTTCGATGACCTTGCCCACAACGGTGATCTTCTTGTCATCCAGCTCGTACTTTTTACCAATCACCTCGATGTTGACAATGCCACCAATCTTGATCTTGTCGAGATCCACTGCTCCTCCTCCGTTTGCTGTACTATTCTTTGCCACAATGATCTCAAGAATTGGATAGTAGGTCCCATTGATCTCCATCCCATTCTCCGCGAGAATTCCAAACATGTTTGTATTGACCACCTTGGCCTTGACTGTGCTGCCAACAGTGGGGTTGCACACATCCGCATAGTAGACCACATTGAAGCATGTATCCCCATTGAGCGAGACATCAATGACTAGACCTGCCGACACCTTGACAATCTCGATGGAATCAGGCTTAATATAACCATGGTATGTGCACTTGCCCTCGTACAGTGTTTGCAACTTGTAGTGCACATTCTTTACATAATCCTGAGTAACAAGACTAGGCTTGAGCTTGATCTTGTCAGTAAGTAGGGCGCGAATAAAAACGTTGTCCATTGTGTCCTTGTCTATACTACCTGTTATACATTTTTAAATCATTTTTTAGGTATATATAAAGAGGCCGAGTTTAGGTCCAATACACTTTACTACCATGATATCAAAATATGTATATGTTATGTCAGATGTTGAAAGCGATACGACTACCGATGATGTGATTGACAATGACTCACAAACATTATACGAGTCACTCACAGATCACAAAAACATTATAAGTGATTTCTACACCAATAAAAAATGGGACAAGTTTAAAAAACAGAGTAATCCGTTCGAGCTCATTTTCACAACAGGTCACACCTTGCCAAGCCTGTCAAGCCATGCACCGATCAGCCGATCGTTTTTTAAGCATTGGGAGGTTCTCCACGACTTTAGAGAACAACTGAGTTTCCTCGACAAGCCTAGTTTAAAAGTAGCCTTTCTGGCCGAAGGACCAGGGGGGTTCATAGAAGCCTTTATCAAGTATCGAGATGGGAAAAAAGACGAGTTGTTTGGTGTAACACTCTTGTCGACAGACCGGTGTGTCCCAAACTGGAAGATAACAAAGGCAATGCAAGAAGAACACAATGTGCGACTATTGACAGGCAAGGACAAGACTGGTTCGTTGTATAATCCCGAGAATATTCAAGACTACATCGACATAATAGGCCGAGGGGAATGCGACTACATCACATCGGATGGTGGCTTTGATTTTAGCAACAACTTTAACGACCAAGAGGATATATCAATTCGGCTCATATCGGCCGAGGTGTTTACTGCCCTTTCTTGTCAAAAGACAGGCGGATCATTCCTCCTCAAGATATATGACATTCACCTTGACGAGACAAAAACAATAATATATATTCTAAAAGAAAACTACGAGACCCTTTGCTTCTTGAAACCGCTCACAAGTCGCCCAGCCAATTCTGAAAAGTATATCCTATGTACAAACTATCTTGGCAAAGGAAAACACCTTGATAAATTCAATATGATCCTCGATACACACGACGTTGTCCCAACGGGCGCGTTCGTTAAGGAGCTCGATGCCTTTAACAATATTTTCGTGATGAAACAGATCATCCACATTAATACATCTTTAATGTCCATCACATGTAATCAAAACTACACAGAGACATTGAAGATGCAACTAAAAAAAGCCATCAAGTGGTTACATAAATACGACATCCCTGCTCTCCACGACTCTCTAGTCTTTTATAAAAAGCTCATCAAAAATAATAATATTTGAAGAAACGAGGGGAAGGCGAGGTAGACGAGGTGGTGCACGGGGCGCTATTGCATGCGATGGCCTTTGAGAATGTTACACCCGGCATTTTCTGGGAGTTGTTCCCAGCACGGTTGTAGCCTGGGTACTGGAACATTGCATCGGCCGGGGGGTTGGCTGACATTAGCGCAACGTGGGTCATGTAGTCAGTGTCAGGGACTTGGGGAATGTTGGCCCATGGGGCACCTTTGGCAAAGGGTTCACCGGTGTATAGCCCGCCGTTGAGGGGCGCAGTATATGTGCTCATTTGTAATATGTATACAGTTTTTTACAATAGAGGTTGCAGCTTTTTAATTTTTTGGATGATGCCCTTTGACCTTCCACACGAATACAAGTTGCACAGAACTTGTGCCCGCACTTGAGTCTTGGCGGCCTTTTCAAAATCAGGAGATGAAAGTGCATTGTACATTTGAGAAAGGCAATTGCATATCGATGAGTATTTGATTCCCTTGATCACTGTGATCGGGTCACAAGCATCATCCAATCGCAACCCGGCCGATACGGATCCAACAAGCTTGTCTTGTCTTGTCCTAATTTCAGTTTTGGTAATGTTTTTCATTACCTTTTCTGTAAACACAAGTTTTCCATTTCCAAACTCCTTTATTCGGGCAATTAGAACATCGTACTCCCTGCTACCTTTTGTGTGGATGTTCCAATCGCTGGCCTCTTTGTCAAAATACTTTGGGAGAACAAGTGCAAGGAATTTGAGGTGTTTTGGAGGAATATTCGCCAGGTAGGCACGACCCCCGCGGACTACATAATCTATGTCTTTGCTTTTTGCCAATACTTGTTCCATGGTGTGTTTATTTTATAAAACATATAACATTCTTCACTGTATAATATGGTCGTATGTTTGACATCCGAAGAGATTAGGGCTACAGTGAACCAAATCCGTGCTAGCAGAAAGAAGGAACCCGAGCTCCGTACAATCTACTTTGACTTTCTCGAAGCATACCCTAAACTGTTTGCAGCAGCAATCGATCCAACCTTCCCCATGACCTTTCTAGAGAGGATGTTGATACAACTTGATGCATTAAATAAAAAAGAAATTGATATTGATGCAGCTGACAAAGAGGTATATGGCGAGCTCCAAAAAGTCTATATTGATCCTGTAATTCCAACAATTCCCAGTCAAGACAGTCCAAGTACATAGTCCACCACTTCAAACACATTATGGTTATCGAACCACTCCTTTGGAACCGACAGATTCCTTCCAGCCGAGCTCTCTGAAATGTAGAAACCAAAGCGGCCATAGTTGATAAGCCCGTCCCCATCCCGTGTTGGCCTCGGAAAAGTCAGCAAGAAGGATACGTCTCCCTTGCTAACCTGTTCCAGTGTCTTCCCAGCCAATCCCATAAAGCTAGAGAGGGATATGAATTGCTTTTCTTCTGGGTTCTCTATCACAGGTCCATATCGCGTGGACCGGACATTATATTTTATGCCATCAATGCAATAGACAAATGACGAGTTTGCCTTGATTTGTTTTGTATAGATTTCTTCATAAGTGTGCGTGGGGACATTGTTAACATACTTGCTAAACCTGAGCCAAAACTCGTTGACAATGTCCTTGTAGTCAACGGACCCATTCTCGATTTCATCAAGACGCAGTTCCAAGTTCCGGGTGAATGTGGTGTCGATGATTTCCCCAAAATACTTGTCGAGATACTCTACAACCTGCGTACCAAGGGCGGTTGGGACAAGGACACGGTTATGGCCTTCCGTGGCGACAAGCTTTCCGTGTGTCCAGACCATTGGAACAATCTTCGGGAGTTCCTTGACAATATATTTTTGTTTGTATAGACGTTCCAAAGTGGATACATATGTAGAGGGTCGGCCTATAGATAGTTCGTCCAACATCTTTACAAGAGATCCCTCGTTCAACATTGTTACCTTTGGTGTAAGCCCCATCTCGACCACCTTGACCTCGTGATCTGTATTGGGTTCCTTTGAACATACACCTGAAAATGTGTGAAGCCCAGTCCCAGCAGTCACGGTCACATGAAAGTCAGTAAACACCTTGGCATGTCCACAAGCTCCAGCTGTCCTCTTCATGATCAAATTGTACAACTTGGTGTGTTTTTCTGATGGCATCTCGAGTTGCTTAAAAGTAGGTCTAATCGCCTCATGGGTAGTTCCTGAGCCCAACGGCGTTCCATCCAGTCCAAGGTGTTGCTTTATTAGCGACATGCCTTGACCGCTAATGGAAGTGGACGATGTGCGCATGTATGTGATGGCACCTATCTCGTACATGTCTTGGGCAAGAGCCATTGTGACATCGATGTTGAATCCAAGCTTTCGAAACGCCTCTTGCTGCATTGTTGACGTGGTGAATGGAAGCGGGGGCGATTCCTTTCTCTTTTTCTTCTCCACCTTGACAACTCTCCACTCCACTTCCGACTCTAATATTTCAAATGGAATCCGTATATGTTCGGTCACGAGAGGCTTGCCCACGCCAATATCAAATTGCGTATACTGGTTAAAGCCCTGATGTTCCCTATCAACGATCATTTTCAAACAAGCCGATTGTACACGGCCGCTCGAAAGCTTTTGGACATTGAACTCCCTCCCTAGAAGCGGTGACATGTTGTAGCCCACCATCCTATCGATGATCCGTCTAGTCATTTGCGCATGAAGAACATTAGTAGATATGTCATGCATGTCCTTTAATCCTTGTGCAATCCCTTCTTCAGTGACCTCGTTAAACGTGACTCGCTTAGCCTTTCCAGGACCAAGCTTGAGAACCTCGGCAACATGCCATGCAATGCTTTCACCCTCCCTGTCATTGTCGCTCGCCAAGTACACAAACCTGCAATCCTTTGCGGCTTGGCGCAACGATTGGATAATCGTCTTTCGTCCTTCAACTTGTGTGTATGTGCACTCGAACGTCTCTAGGTCTATACCCAATGTCTTCTTGTCAATGTCCCGAATGTGTCCAAGGGTCGCAATGACCACGTACTCGTTATCTGGGTCGACAACCGATAATATCTTCTTGATCGTGTTTGCCTTGGAAGGCGATTCGACAACAAAAAGAATCTTCATAAAATTGTATATTGATATCCTGTTAAGTATGTGTTATGCATCATTTTTTACTACTTGAATCTGCGTAGCGAGTGCTTGTCCTTGGTCTCACGCTCAAAGACCTTGCTTGTGAGCTCGTTGACGGGCATTCCAACTTGGTAGCTTGTCTCGATCTTGGACTTGATCTGGGTTTGAGAGAGCGGAGTCTTGACCTGTGTGACCTTGTACCTGAGCTTTCCTTCCCTTGTGTTCAGATCCTCGATGTTGAATCGAGACATGAAAGATACAATCTTGGCACCGAGCTCGCGCTTCAGCACCCCTCGTTCCTTCACAAGCGCCTGGAGCTTTTTGATATTAATATCTACCTCGAGCCACATGCGCACACAATTCTTAAAGTCCTCGAGCTCTGTTGCGGACGGGACGTCGATAGGTTGGACCTCGCGGGACTCGGGAGCCATGAGTTGTTGGGAAAGATAATTGTTGATAATTGTGTTTTTGATATCCATAATGTTCGAGTCAGTTTAAAAGTTCTTATATGGATTCATCCGAGCTGCAAAAACTTGGATCCTAGGGCAGGTAGGATGCCCACGATTCCCAAAGCCTCCCTGACCATTCCCTGTTTGAGGATGCGATCCCTATCGTCCTTGTAACCAAGATCGGGTCCTTTGTTCACTTCCATCAGTTTGGCGCCAAAGTTGGAAGAGGGTGCAATATCGCATCCGAAAATAGTAAACTTGACCCCTGGGAGTGTCGAGTTCTCATTGGTGAATATGGGAATATAGGGTGCAATAAGCAAGTTAAAAAGCGCTACAATATTCTTGTACAAGAGGTTGGCATTCACTGGTGGCAACGACATGAGCAGGTCTTGAAATGTCAGAGGATTGTCAACGTACACTTGCCTATCGATGTATCCGGTGGTAATGTTCAAGTCGGCATCTGTTGTCCCGGCTACAAATGGTTGGGGTGTATAATACATGAACCCGTCGTTATACATGTAGAACTTGGTCCCCGATCCGGGAGTGACAACGGCCAACATGTAGATGCGAATGTTTGTCTTGCGGCCTCCCACGACCAAAGGATCTTGGAGCAGCTCTTGCACAACAACGTAATCATTCCCTGCATCGAATCCTCTCATGATACTAGCCCGATCATCTGTAATCATGCATCCCTCTTGTCGTTGAATATTCTTCTTCATAATATAAATCCCTCCTTGATAATCCGAAAGGAACCTGTCCTTGTCAATTCCATTTTCCATTATATATGTTTTTGGAATGATCCCGATGCTTACATCATAGAATGTGCGCAAGGTGATGGCCAACATGCTTTTGCTCACCAACGTATCAGTTCCAGCCACTCCAAAAACGAACTTCACCGACTTGGGATATCTAACTGTTGCCATGAGTGTATCCACTTTATTGAGCGTTTCAAACATGAGGCACATTGCATTATCATAAACGGTCTCTTTGGAAATTGTACCTGGATTGGTCGCGGCAATGTCAAGGATGGGTTTGATTGCGTCAAGGGATGAACTCGAATAGTCTAGCGAGTCTGTTATGCGAAAGTATGTCACACCCACATTCGCGTAGGATTCGTAGACGTGGTATGACATTAACCCCACGGATATCAACAAAATTAAAAGACAAATGAAAAGTACAATTCTACAACGAGGCATCATTACAAATGACACACAAAATGTGTTAGACAGTTGTATACGGATTGATTCCAGAGATAACTTTGAGGGGCATCTGAATATCCGTTGAAAAGCTACCTGTCTGCTTACAAATCGCCTCTTTCAAACAATAAATGCGCACTATTCCTTCCGTCACCATTTCAGAGAGCTCGCTGTCGATTTGCTGTTCTATCATTTTATTTTTCAAATATGTCACCATTTTCCCGGCGCTTTCCTTTTTAACAATATACGAGTGCAGCCAAAAGAAACGTCGGGTGTCGTAATATCCTTTCAACCTTCGGTCACATGAAATGCAATGGCATCCTAGTAGGAGTATATCCCAATCGTTTGGAATAGTCGGGAGGATCTTGTTCAACTTTGTAAAAAAGGCATTATCAATTTTGACATCGTCCTCGAAAATCAACCCAAACTCGTTTTGAGCTTTGGCAATGATTTCATACGCCATGAGGTGACTCAAATAACATCCAATGGCTCCGCGTGTCAGTTGATAGTGTTTTGTTCGGTATCCGGTCTTTTCGATACCTTTAATTTCTGTAAATGCTCTTGGGCTAATGTACTCTTTGATATCTATCTTTTTCCCATCGACGGCAGTTAGACGGTTGAATTGTTTTGTTCGCAAGTCCGACATCATGTACTGCTCAATAAAGAACTCGAGTCTTTCTTTGTTTCTGTCAAGGTTGATCAAGTACACATCAATTGCATCGAGACTGAGCCCTTGTTTTATACAGCTGTTTTTAAAATTCTCAATTTTATTTTGGATTCCATCTTGATAAAAGTAGACAATACACAAGATGGTTATAGTAAATGTTAATGCTAATCCTACATTCCAATTAAACATTTACTTTTAGCATAGAATTTTAGTGGTTCCGAGCTCGAACTAAACTGTCAGGAAGAATGAAAAACGGTCAACATTATTCGCAACATAAAAGACCTTTGTACCACACGAATACACATTCGTTGTTATGTTGTTGTAATCTACCCGTTGTTCTTGCAAGTACCTCGGATTAGGAATCAATGGAATCGCCTTGCCACGCATATACCGAAGTTGTGCCGATATGGAAAGGGCAAGCGATTCGTCTTTAATGTAGGTTACTTGAAGAGATACAAGGACCACCTTGCCTAGAATCTCGTAGCAAACGTGATATCGAAAATCCCTGTTCTCAACAATGAGCTCGCGACTTCCACCATTACCCTTAAAATCGGTAGAATGTAATACCTTGACGTTGTTGTTGTAAACAGTAAACATTATTTGTGTTCTTATTGTTCTTGTTTTATTCAAAAATGAATCAAAATTTTAAAAGTACAAGTAGTGGAGAATGTTTATAATTATAGCATTGATTATAGCTCTTGTCTTTGTATCGGTTCTAGTAGCATGGGGAATAAAGAGGTATCAATCGGATGTAGCTGATTCTCCTATTTCGTGCATCTATTGTTTAATGGTAACAGGTAAAGACGATCAACGCATTTGTTTTGCCCGCAAGTCTATTGATAATTTCATTGAACAAGACTATAACAACAAGAAATTAATCATCATAAATCATAATGTTGCCAAGGTAATGCCAAATAGGATCCATCAAAACGTGTTCGAGTTCCAAGTCCCTAGGGATACTTTGCTGGGCGACATGCGGAATATTGCTCTCGAGATGGTCCCTATTGATGCGATGTGGACTACGTGGGACGATGACGATTACAGGACACACGATTACCTTTCTATCCTTAAAAAAGAAATGGATAAAGCGAATGCTGATGTGGTCACATTTACCGCAAGGACCGAGTGTAATTACAACACGGGGTTCGTATGGGAAATGAAACTCATGACGGGATTTGTGACCTTGTTGGCCAAGCAGGACAAACGCATCAAATATAAATCAGCGAATACGATGGAAGATACTTCACTCATCGCAGATTTCCAAAAGCTAGGTAAAAAATTCCATGTGTTTAACAACGACCCACTCATGTATATACGGCTTGTGCATGGAAACAACACGTCGCTATATGTCAACCAGTCTAAACAAAGCGTACTCGAATCCATATCCTCTGCGAATTATCAAGAGAGCAACGTTGACAAGGAGACCCAATATAATATTATGGAATTTATATCAAGATACTTTAAAGGATGTCTGCAGAGATGAGCAAACAAATGATGTGTGATGCACAACAACGATTAAATCAATCTTTTCTCCAAGCGAACGTATCGTTCATTGATAGAGCTTCACTTGTGTGCAAACAAGTTCCGGAGTCATATGTCCTTGTAATGGACTCCATGGCTCAAGATGTAAAAAATAATTGTGTAATAAATCACATGATGGACTGTAAAAATAGGCGAATTCCTGTGCCTTTCCAGTCAGAAGTTCATGATCCACAACAACAGATGTTTCAAGTGTGGACAAAGGACAACACTAGTCAGATTCTTCATCTTTCATCAACTTGTCCAGCTTTGCCTTGAGTTTGGCAATATCTTTGTTACGTTTCTTGTTCTTTAGCTTGCTCTTTGTCTTTTTAGGCACTTGAGTTTCTATTTCCATATCAATCTTGTCCACTTCGTCAATAAGTGAAGCAATTGGAACTGTCGCTAGTTCCGCATATTTTGGCTTTTCTTTTTCGAGCACCTTGTAAATGATATCATACAGCTTGTCACTGATATCATTCCAATTATAATTCTTTAGGATATTGTTCCTAGCTGCCTTGCCGTGTCCTGCCTTGAGCTCCTTGTCAAAATAGTACTTTTCAATTCCTTCGACAAAGTCGACATAGTTGCATAGTAGTGCTTCCCCTGCAACCATATCCCTCGAATGGTCCACATAGTATGCCATCTTGGGCTCGCAAAGGATGCTATTGTCCTCGTCGAAAAAGTCTACAAATCCACCGAGCTTGGACACGATCTGTGGAATTCCAATAGCCGCTTGTTCAAAGTTACATAGCCCAAATCCTTCGCCATCACATGTATTGATTCCAATGTCGGCCACATTGTACAATATATTGGTCTCTTCATCAGTTACCTTTTGTGGGCGGTCAATGACAATCACATGCTTCATACCATCCTCTAGGGTACAGTTTCTCTTTTTCAGCTCCCGTTCGTAAATCTCGAGCAGGTTCCATGCTCCTTGTACTGCAGTACCAATCATGAGCTTAATTGGCTCGTTGGGGTAGCGGCTCACAATCTCGGCAAACGCCTTGAGGCAAATATCCCATCGCTTGCGTGGTTGATTCCTGTTCAAATTTAGAATGATAAAGTCATTCATGCTGATTCCAAAGTATTGACGGGCGAGTTTCTTGGGAATAGGATAGTAAATTTCCTTGTTGAAGCCGTGGGGTAGACTGTCATGAGGCAACCTGAGTCCCTGCTCGACAATGCACTTCTCCCAGTAGTTTGTAAACAATAGACCAAAGTCGGCGTTGGCGTTTACAAAATCAATAAATTCCTTCTTTTGATTGAGGTACACTTGGTCAATGTATGCAATGATCTTGAAGTCCATCTTGTCTTCCCCACGACACAGTTGCAGCTTTGTGATGACCTGGTGGATAATCATCATGTCATTGTAAACGATGCAAATGTCTGGCTTGTTTGTCTTGACAAACTCCCGCACTTGATCAACACCAAACCCTTGTTGTTTGGGCTCTTCGGCTGCGTAGGCATCATACAGCTCGACATTGGCCGGGATGTCTACGCGGTGATTGGGTAGGACACCGAATTTTTGAAAGCCAAAGACGGTGATTTCAAGGTCGGGCTTCTTTGCTAAACAAGAAATGAGTTCAAAAACCACTTTGGAGTAACCATTGTATTGGTTAGGATGTGTCCCAAAGATAAGCACCCTTGTTTTTTTATCTGCCATTTATACTTAGTTAAACATTTTTATGAACGAAATGTAACGTATTCTAAATACTCATCTATAAGTGGCATCATGTCAACCAGGTCGCCAGCTCGCCCATCTTCCGTCAAAATGCCCACGATTTGGGCATATAGATGGCATGTATCATAACAAGAGTTGGGCTCTGCCTCGACAACCACCAAGTCGGTCAATCCAATATCATAGCAGTGGACAATGTGTGCTACATCTTTTCTCAACATGATTTCCATATCGATCCGGCAAGCAGTAATCAGATGGATTAGATTCTCCATGTCTTCCATTGTTAAAACTACAGATTGGATATATATTCAATTTTTCACCCCTTTTTTAAAAGTATGACGATAAAGAAAATGATTTATTATTTCAATGACATTCCCAATTTGAACAAGTCGTTTGAACACTTCGAGTCGAACCTCTTGACAAAAGGTCCCTTTGTTATACTTGTTTATGCTGATTGGTGCGGACACTGCAAGAACATGCGCACTGATTGGAACGCTTCCCTTAAGACCGCGACTCAAGATGTGGTCGAAGTGGAGGCAAGTGTATATGATCACATGACCAATACACATCCAGCCCATCCATTTTCTCAGATCCTCTCCCAGAATGTGAGGGGGTATCCCACACTTGGCAAGATCGAGCACAACAAATTCAGTGAATATAGTCAAGGATCTCGCACCAAGACCGACTTTGATAAATTCTTGAAAAAAGATAAGAAATCTGAAAAGTCAGGAAAGTCTGCAAAGTCTATCAAGGCATTGCTGAACAAGTACTCTTAGAACTCGGTCGGATGCATTCGCACCTTTACGTACCACGGTGCATCAATTCTAAAAACCCGATCTAGCTCTTGCACAAAGTCGTGGTACCGCATGACATTGGTATAATTGATCCCGTTGGCCTCGAAATAATCGATCTTGTCTTGAGTGCGCAATGTTACAGATGCCGCCTTGCACTCTTCTATACACTGAAAGGTGACCTTTGTTCTTGGATGAGCCATCTGAAACACACAGTGATGTGACACATTGATATTCATATTGTGTTTTGTGTTTTATCATTATTTTTCTTGTTTATAAATCGATTTTGTAAGCCGATATAAGACAAAGCACGCAGAAGTAAAAAACAAGATGGATAGTGTAGAACTCGCAATATTCAACAGGACCAAGCGTAAAATGTTCGACACCAACACCAAGTTTACAAACGTGGCGGACTATCTTGTATTCGTCATGGAAATAGTTGAAGAGTACAGTTACATGTTGTCACCAGAAGAAAAGAGAATAAATGTTATACGTGTAGCTAAACGATTGGGCATGGTACCCATGATAGATATCGATGACACTCTCCTTGCTGCTATTATCAGGAATGTGTGTGTGGCTAGCAAGCAACAACTCGATATTAACAAGAGGAAGAAAATCAGCTTTTATATGCGATGCCTAAAACAAGAGTAACTTGCTAGTCGTTGTGCACAATTGCCCCACACATACGGGTTTTTTTGTGTTCGAATACACCCTATTTGTTTTATAATCATACAGGTACTCGGTCGAATCAATGACAATGTACTCTAGCTGGGTTGCTGTCTTTGCCCCCCCTCTTTTTTCTTGGACATTCAAGTTGCATACTGATAGGATCTCATCATATGGCAAGTCATAGTGCTTGCTGATTACCTTGATCATTGCGAGCAATACAGTAGAGTCTGACATATCAAGTCTTTTTGGACATCATGGTCCATGTGTTGTTGTCGATTTTTATTGTTTGTGTAGAAATCTGTAAACTTTTAATAATGTTATAAATAGCATAAACATGAGTGACATTTTCAACTCTGACCTACCTGTGATTGACTTGACTAACGGTATTGATCCTGTCTACACATCCGACCCACCATTCTATACTGCTCTTGTTCAAAGGCAGACCAACATGATATCTTTCATGAATACCACAAAGGTCAAGAAAATGACCACACAAATAACAAATGCGACAACCGATCAAATATTCAAGGTCTTGATCACCCTTCCATAGACCTCTCAAATATTTTCGACGCATAAATAATAGAATGCTTAATATTGTCACTGAATTCATCGGAACGTTTATTTTCCTCGCTGTCATCCTTGCCACCGGCCAAGCGTTGCCCATAGGTGTTGCCCTAGCCGCTGTCATCTACTTTGGTGGCAGTGTGAGCGGTGGTCACTTTAACCCTGCCGTGTCTACCATGATGTTTGCCAAGGGTGTCATTGGTATGGAGACTTGGATTGCTTATGTTATCGCCCAAGTTCTCGGTGGCCTACTCGCCCTCATGTTCTACAAGGCCACAGCTGGCAAGCTGGCTAAGAAGTGATCACAGTGCACAATGCGTTGCTTTTGACGTAAGTGTATCCGTTGTATACGGTGAATAAACGTTGCCTTGGGCACATTAGCCATAATGAATTGCTCGGTGCATACGAAATCGCCTTGAACGGTATACATGCATTGATTCATTTAAAAGATTTATATAAAATAAATGGTTTCAACAGAATCTTGGATTGTTCTTTTTGTTTTCATTGTCAATCTCATCTTTATGTTGATAATGAGCTTTGTCTCTGCATATTACAAGCAGTTCAACACCAAAGGACTTGGTAAATGGTTCAACATTGCCATGTTGGGTCTTGTAATTGTGGTGGGGGGGATCTTTATGATTTACAATGTCCAGTGCACCATTACCGGAGATTGCCAAATGCTTGCTGGAATAATCACATGCTTACTTGTTGCCTTTACTGCATTCAATATCGGATGGAGTGTTTACAAGACGGTAACCTTCAAGGTTGCAACTCCTACACCAGTCATACAAGAAACTTCACCTGTACTTGCACCTGCACCTGTACATACGCATGCGCCTGTCACAGCCGAGTAAGCGCTAATATGTAATGCTGCAAGGATACGACATCATTTACCAAAGATGATGGAAATTCTATCAAGTCAAATGTAGGGTATGAATTGATCGGTCCCAGCCTAGCAGGACCAACAATACACGCCTGATGGTTCACAACATTGATCATTTCACCAACCTGTTGATCATCAAACATAAAATTGCAAATATTTTTATTGGGTTTCAGATGGATCACGAGCCCGTACGTGGTAGCCAGCTCGGACATTTCGACCAATGTACTGACAAATATAGCATTTCCTTTTTTATAAGTATCATATTCGTTTAGCCGAGTGTTTTGAATGTACTTGCTCGACGGTGACCCATATATCACACATTTTGCCCCGAGTAGGTGTGCAAGCTCGAGCATTTTTTTAAAGTGAACTATAAACTTGTAATAATTATTAAAAATGTTTTCTGTTCTGTTATAGAACAAGGCATTCAAAGAGTGAACTTGCATACCGGCGATGTCCAGGCGATCCTTCAAGTCTTTCGCAAAGTGCACATTGACATTTGGACCATACATGGATAACGCAATGTTCACCTTGGTTATGCCTTGAGACTTTAACCAAGGCCACATGATAGCGTCATCTTTTGGGTTCCAGCAAACGTTTGATACTACAATATCAACATTGGGATGAACCGATTGTCCAACTTCACAAGAAGGAATCGTCAAGGGATTCTCTCCAGCCATGTGAAAAACAAACTTGTCCTTGAAATTCTCATCAAGCCAATCCACGAGGTCGATGCCTAGATCAATTACATTTAATTTTGACAGCAGACAACATGATTCTAGAGCATCTTTGACGTGTTCCTTTCCTTCCTTTTGACATCCGCGTGCATCCCAGAAAAAACAGGTGGCGTCGCAGGCTTCAAATTCAATGTCATTGCATACAACATATGCATTTGCATTGTTTTCCTTTTCTAATAACACACTAAACTTGTCATTGAGAATTATGCAAGTCATATGATATTACAAAAACAACCATTTTTTAGAAGAAGAAATGCGCGATGGCAAAGCCAATCTCGACAATACCTAGGATTATTGAGAGGATAGCTGCGATATATAGCTTGTCGGGAAGCGCGGGATTCATCTGTTTCATTTGATAATATTTGATGCCCTCGTATAGAAAGATGGCACCTGTAACCAGAAGCGAAATCATAGATATGCGGTTGATCATAAGCTCGGCATCCATGGTTTACAGTAATCTTCGGAAAAAAGATACGATTACAATAAACAATGGCATCAAAGCAAACCAAGATAGAAGGTATCCTTGAAGCCCTGATCTCCGTGTGCAAAAAGACCGATCTCAAAATATATGTGACGCTGAAAAACAAGGACGAGTACTTGACAAAGTACAAAGGCAAACAACTTTTCACAGTGCGCTCTTTTCCAAAAGGGCAGCCGTCAAAGAAAAAATTAGAGACCAAGGAACCATTGGCATTCTTTCTAACTTTGAAAGATATTGTCAAGGTGCACATTGTAAATGATAAACTCAACAAGGATAAATCCATCACCCTTTGTGTCTTTCAAAAGAGATCATAGAAGGACGCCTTCTTCTTGGGCGCCGCCTTCTTCCTTGGCTTCTTTTCGGCAGGAGTCTTCTTGGGCTTGGGAGCAGCCTTGGCCTTTTTGGTCGAAGCCTCTGTCACAGTCGACTTCTTGGGCACGTAAGAGTCCTTGGCGTCCTTCCACAACTCACCTAGGCGTTTGGCAACTTCGGTAACCTTGGCGTTGGCACCGAGCTCGGCGACGACCTTGGCCCGGTTCTCTTTGGCGAAAAGCATGTAGTTGTTGAGCTTGCGGGGCTTCTTGACCTCGCCGGATGCGGAGCTCTCGCCCGCATACTTGGAAGCGCTCTTTTCTACATTGCGAATCAGGGTGAGAGCCTTGCCAATACCTTTGGGGACGGGCTCGATGGCAGTTAGGATAGCCAGAGCCTTTTGTAGGTCAGCCGAGTATTTAGCGAAACGTTTAGTGGGTGCCATTAGTATATGAATTATACTTAGAAAATTAATATTCTCAAACTTCGTTGAAACATTTAAAAAATAATATGTGAAATATGAAAATGAATGCAGGAGGTATTTTCACATATAGCGACGGGTACAATTACAATGACGACAGTTATGCTTTCATTGAATGCACTCTACTGAAAGATGTCGGTACGCTCAAGGCGGGCACCCTTGTTCCCGAGGCTCTTATCAATGTCAAATCTTGTAAAATGAAGTTGAATGTAGAGGACAAACTCTATGTGGTTCCCTTTACATTTAGTATTAACACCGATGGAATCACAAGCAAGACAACAGATGATGAAGATTCCGACTTTGACGACGACGACGAGGAAGCTAGTTCCTCTGGATCCAGCGAGTTTGATACATCGTCTGACGATGACGATGACACTTAGACGGCAGGCATCCGTTGTCTACGTAGCTTTAGCTTTTGATCAACAATACGTTGTTTATTGTACTCTTCTCTGTTGAGACCCGCGTCCTTGTTGTCCGTAAATGGTAAAACTAATTTTGGAATAATAGTTTCATCGACACAGTGTATGCTAGGGTCATTGTGAAACTGTTTGAGCAACATGCAATCCACTGACGCTTCCTTCATGGAATGATACGTAACAAACAACTCCTTCATCTTTCGTTGCGCTTCATTGTAAATAAACTCGTCAATATTGTGAACATTGTCGACATTCATTTTCGCATGTGCTTTGAGCTCTTTTTTCAAAGTAGTCAATCGCTTCTTTTTCTCTGCATGAGCTTCACGTAATGCTTTTTTAATACTCTTTTCCTTTTCTGCCTTGACCTTGGTATCCAGGTCGGAGACGATACCTTCGAGGTCGGTCACTTCCATCTGCAGTGTCGAACTCCCACTCACCTTGACATCAATAGGGAAATCTGAAAAGTAGCGATGGATTTGCACGGTCCATTGGCTTTGTGGGAGGTGGGCATGACTACAGAATCGCCGAGCTCGCCCTATAGTCTGAAGATCACTAGCCATCGTCACAAGCGGCTCGAATATATGAATGTGACGAACTGCTTTGAGATCCAATCCTTCGTTGAAGCTCTGACTCGCAAGAAACACATGAACTAGCTCACCGTTCTTGTTGGCCTCGGAATTGTAAATCTCGACCATTTCGTGCAAGTTCTTTCCAGCCGACGAAGTCCCTGATTCTCCAATCTCGCTTTGAATCGCCAAGATGAATCGTTTCCCTTGAGCCAAGGGTCTCCCAGCCTTGTTGGCTGCCTTTGCTTCCGCCACTGTTAGTTTTGTATAGCCAAGCGCCGTAAGTTGCCGGGCTATCTCGAGGATACCGTGACCTGAACCCTGGTTTGTATAAAAGGCCGAATAACAATATTGCTTTTCTTTTGGGAACATCTGGATCTTTTCGAGCAGCGCGGGGAGCTTGGAGGAAAACTCTGTGAGTTGCAATGTCTTGTCGAACTGGTACAACATGTTGGCGTACTTCCGTGCTCCCTGCCAAAACTTGCTCAACTTGTTGCCCTTGGCCAATTTATCATAGTCTTTCATTTCCGCAGGAATTTCCTTATATTTTTCAAGATATTGAGCGAATTGCTTGTTGCTCATAGGGTACTTGACAGGTCCGAGATCAAGAACCCGTGGAAACTTGGTCCTATCATTGCTCATGTCAAAATAGCTGACCATGCCTCTCACCTCTTTTTTGAAACGAAGGATATCGGTCGCATCCTCTGGATTAGGAGGTTTGATCACAGGATGTGAAGGATCGCGAATAATATTCAAGAGTTTCATAACATCCGGGACGTTATCGCCAGGGGTCGCAGTGAGAATCACTACCTTGAGTTTAGGGTGAAGGGTGGGGTCCACAAGATGTTTCTCGAGGAACTGATGTTGTTCCCGTTGATGTGCAAGCGGACGAAATAGATTATGTACCTCGTCAATGATGAGGACCGCATTATCCAGATCCATAAACTCTGTGAGATCTGATACGTACGCCCTATCCTTTTTGTTGCCCATGTTACTTGAGTCAACCGCTTTCTTGTCGATATTCCAAGTAGCAGCGGCCGTTTCCAACATTTGATTGTATTTGGAGCCGGACACCCTAAGATCCCTATCTGAATGTACATTGCTCGATTTCACTCCACAACTCTTTTTTAATTTCTCCACTTTTTTAACATTATTGGATAGGACAGCAAACGTCTTGAAAAAGATGCCACGGGATTCAAAGGCACGAGCCACATCCGCCATGGGTTTTCCTTTGAACCTGGGAAATAGGCGTTGGGCACATTCGTGAAACTTGAAAGGAGGGTTGGATGCAATCGCGTCAATAGAACTTGCGAATATGATTTGTTTGCCACTCTCCCACGCCGCCTCCATCACACCTGTGGCAGTACATGTCTTTCCACTGCCTGTACTATGCCAACCCATGATCCCTCTGTTGCTCATGTTTTTCATGAGCATATTGATGACACTTTGCGAAACCGAAGGCAAATATTCTTTTTCTTCCGTTTTCTTGACTATTGCGGGTGTTGCAACTTTTACACCATAAAAGTAATCTTCAAAATTCTCATATTCCTCTAGGTCATCCACCCCAATATAGAGATCGACTTCCTTCCATAGCTTTTCAATTTCTAGTGTTAAACCTACCCTCCTACCATTATCTTGTTCGGCTTTTAACCGGCGTTGGAGATCAGACCACTTGTCAACATTCGGTTGACCGATAGCCGATCTCATAATCGCACGCTCGGCACCGTGAAGAGGAAATTTTAGCTTTTGCAACTCGTCCTTTGTGTACAAGTGATCCAACACCAATTTATCCTTATCTGGAGTGGGTATGGCCAAAGGCGATGCAACATTAGCAAGTTCCGGTTCAGCAGGTCCACCGCACCTATTCCCTGTTCCAATCAGGTCGTCGGTTGATGGAGCTGTAGATGGCGTACCTTTTGTATACCAATCAAACAAATAATTTTGTATTTGTGATTCTTCACTTGTCAAGTCTTTCGGAATGTTGTCAGGGGGGCGAGAGACTTTTTTGGGATCGAGGGATTGCTTAGCAACAACAACAGATGCAACAACGGGATTAGGGGCTACGCAATCTTTAATCTTAGCATCCCATTTACACTTTTGTTCCCAATCTGTCTCGCATTTTATTCGGTTTTCATTAATTGTGCCTTGCATATCGACTACTTCCTTTATCCTGTCTGGAATGATAAGATTCACGCTTGTCTTTGCCGCACATTTTGAGTGATCCTCCGATGTCCAACACACACCTTTGCTGTACTTGTTGATGCGGTTGATAGCATCCCTATCCCAAGTGCCGTTGACTTTTTTGCACTCTTTCTCGTAACGAATGTCATCCTTGTAAAACCTATTCAATCTATCTGTTCTTTTAGAAACATGATCTCTTACACGTAGCTTGCATGGCCTGAACCCAAAATGCTTTGGCTCGTGTGCATCTCTATAGGATTCGAACGACCTATACGAGAACGGGTCGGAATGAACAGCAGCAACATAATTCAATCCTTCCAGCTTGCATTTCTCGTCCCTCTCAAATATATCGTTCCTTATCCTTTCATACCACCTGGGTTTGACTCTTTCAGCCATCTTATATATGAATGGTAGAAAGTTTACAAAAAAATAAATATACATTCATGCATTCAGTCTTCGTGAGGCCATACACGCAACTCGATCCCTATAAGAACTTGCATACAACGGATACCGTCTAGCTTGAATGTCCTGAACCGACTTGACACATATGTGCAACCGTGCTGCTTCTTCCAGAAATCTACATCATCCTTTAGACCAATCTTGTTCAAATACGTCTGAAACGCACCTTCGAATATACACGAGAGCACATACTTTCCGTTGCCCGTCACACAAAATAGTGCCACAAAATCGTTGTATGCTTGTAGTAGCATGACCTCAATTATCCGGACACGCTCAACATCTGCTGTTGCTGTTGATGCATGTGTTGAAGTTTCGGCAATCTTGGTCTTGCTCTCCTTTGCACCCATTGGACAACACTTGATACAATATTTTTATGTCAACATGATCATTTTTTAATCCTGATTATGACATCGAATCAGTTTGGTATTGCACGCGATCACTTCACCTGCAGGTGATCCTGGAATCTTCTTGACATCCGATGCCTTGCAGTATTCTACTCGAGGTGTTCCTTCGGCTGCCGAATAACGCGCCGCTAGCTGGGCAGCCTCCCGAATATCCATCATGTTTCCATTTGACCCCCTCAAAAGAACATGGGATCCAGGATGCCCATACACGTGGAACCAAAGATCACCGGGTATAGCAGACCCGGTGAGTTCATCATTCTGGGTGTCGTACCTTCCAACCATCACAGTTGATCCCTGTCTAGTCTTGAAAATCCTGGGATGATTCTTCATTTATATTGATTCAAGTGTTCAAGCACGACTTTATATCATCATCCTCAAACATAATCTTTAATCGTTTTTTAGCTGGCTCATAGTCAGGATCATTGATCGACTTGTGCCATTGCCGCTTGATCACATTGGACGCATGGATCTTACCAAGATGCTCCACAAAGTCTGGATCGTGAACATTGACCTGAAATATAGACGGATTCTTGCTCAAAAGCCCCCAGTTCCACGGTTTATCCAAATGCTTCACAACGTGTTCAAACTTGATATTGGTGTTTTTACTGAGGCTCTTCCAGTTCCACGGTTTATCCATGTTGGCCTCCACCAAGTGCATCGTGATGTTCTTATTAGCCGACACTTGCTTCCATCTCCATGGCAAGCCCGGACTATTAAGAACAGCCCACATTGGAGCCCTTGCACTCAAACGGTTCCAATGCCATTTGTCAAAGAGATCAGGGAATTTGAGGATATCGGCCATCTTGACACCATAGTTGCTACTCAACCTCTTCCAATTCCAAGGAAGATGCATAAAACGCCGGACAAGATTCAGGGTCACATTGGGGTTCAAAGAAACACATGACCATATAAATTTGTTGGTATTGAAATATGGGTTCTCGAAGAATTGCACGAGGTCGCCCTGGCCAAAGTTGTAGTTGTAGCTCATGGTTCGGTAGTTCCAAGGATAATCCGGATTCAACAGCACATAGGATGCATGTTGGACCCTCAAACTGATGTGTTCCCAATCCCAACCATACCCTATATTGCGTTGAACAAAGTAAAAAGGCAAATGAATTGTGCGTGACACCTCTGTCCAGTCCCACGGCAAGTAGGGGTGCATTTCCACATCAGCGAGAGTGTACACAGCTGGATTCGCCGAAATAGCACGCCAAGACCATGGCGCGTCCATGTGACCTAGGACAAGAGCCATGGTCAAATCCGTCCTGCTGGAAATGGCCTCCCAATACCAAAAGTTTCGGGATTCGATGTCCCTCAAAATCGCCACGATGTCCACATTCAAGTTGGACGAAATGTAGAATGGGTTCCACGGTAGCCCCATTAACCTTTTCACTACATCAAACGTGACATCTGGTCTGGTGCTCAGTATGACCCAACTCCATTGCCAACCCAAATTCGCTTCCACTTGGTCAAAACCTATATTAATGTTTTGAGAAATGGAAGCAGCGAACCATGGGATCTCGGGATGATCCAACACGTTACGAAATGTAAGCGACGGATTCTCTCCAAGATGAAAGATATCCCATGAGCTCGTCGATTTGAAATCAAAAGTATCATCAAGCTTGACCAGCTTGCTCATGTTGGGGTGTGACATGGGCACGTTGTGTTTGGTTACTTCGGCCAAGGTCAGCGGATTAACCGCACAATATGCATCCCAATCAACATTGCTAATATTGGCCACATCAAGTAGCTTTTCCATTCTGACATTTGGATTTGATGAGAGATGGAACCACCTCCACTTGTCCTTGAACTTGATGACACGTTCACGAGCAACTGCTTCCATGTGCCACATGTTTATTCTTCACATATACTTGGATTTTCTCTTATGTAGCACATCGTACTGTCTTGTCTCCATGGAACTTGTGAAGCAATCGGCAATCCACTGCAGCTTCTTTAATGCAATGATGCACAGTCAGCAGTTTTCGCATGTGTTCTTTCGCCTCGTTGTAAATCACATCATCAATATTGCGAATGTTACTTACATCCATCTTTTCAGATATTTTCATTTCTTTTTTCAATTCTTTTAAAGCACGTTTGTTCCCGGCAATCTCTTCTTTCAGCGCCTTTTTGACACCCTTGGTGGTGCTCTCGAGTTGTAGAACCTGGTACGCGATTTTCTCTTCTAGTCCTGTGACATCTTTTTTAATTGCATCGAATCCGATCATGTTGACATTCACCGGATAATCAGCGAGATACCTGTGGATCTTGACGGACCAGTCCTTGTGGTCCAAGTCGGCATGGCTGCAGTACCTGCGGGCACGTCCAATGGTTTGATAGTCTGATGCTGCCGTGACCAAGGGCTCAAACATATGAATGTGACGTACTGCTTTCAAGTCCAAACCTTCGTTGAAACCTTGACTTGCCAAAAACACATGGCACAACTCCCCCCGCTCATTGTCTTTCGAATTGTAAACGTTCAACAATTCGTGAAGATTCCGGCCAACAGCAGCACCTGTTCCGAGTTCTTCTTTGAGGGCGAGAATGTACCGTTTCCCTTTTACCAAGCCACCACCTGTTTTCGCGTCCTTGACAGTTAGACGTGTATAGCCACTCAAATCGAGTTGTCGAGCTATTTCGCGGATACCTTGACCTGAACCTTGTTTCGTATAGAATGCAGAATATACATAGTGTTTTTCCAAAGGAAACCTACCGATGTTGTCAAGGAGGCCAGGGAGCTTGGACGAAAACTCTGTCAAGGCCATGTTTTTATCAAAGGTGTACAACATGTTGGCATACTTTCGCACCCCTTGCCAATACTTGGCCAGCTGGTTTGCATTAGCCAGCTTTTCATAATCCGTCGTTGTCTTTACAACTCCTTTGTAAGCTTCTACATATTTTTCAAATTGTTTTTCACTCATAGGATAGCGAACAGGATCATTGTCTTCCACCGTAGGGAACTTGGTCAGGTCGTTACTCATATCAAAGTAGCTGACAAGTCCTCTTAGCTGCTCTTTGAACACCTCGAGTTCGTCGGCCTTGTCAGGATTTGGAGGGACTATCAGAGGATTGAGGGGATCACGGATAATGTTGAGCAATTTCAAGGTATCGGTCACATTGTCACCAGGGGTGGCTGTTAGGATCACGATTTTGAGCTTTGGATGAAGAGAGGGATCCACCAAGTGTTTCTCGAGAAATCTATGTTTGGCACGCTGGTTGGCTAGGGGACGAAATAGATTGTGCACTTCATCAATGATGAGAATCGTGTTGTCAAGATCCACAAAGTCCGATGCATCCTTGATGTTGAACTTATCAAGGGCAATGCGTACCTTGCTTTCATCCTTCCCATATATGCTACTGACCTTTTCAACCAACAATGTCATTTTGGACTTGCGTTTATCCGCTGATCCACCTATCTTGCCAATGCCTTGAGTCCCGACTGCCTTTTTGAATTTTTCTACCTTGTCGACGTTGTTGGCGAGTTGTGCAAACGTTTTAAAAACTACACCTCGGGCAACAAACTCCTCTTCTGTCCTGGACTTGAACAATCGTGAGCACTCTTGGAACTTGAAGGGCGGGTTGCTCGCAATGGCGTCGATTGAGCTAGCAAATACGATTTGCTTTCCGCTGTCCCAGAACGAGTCCATCACTCCTGTAGCAGTACACGTTTTCCCACTGCCCGTGCTATGCCATGCTAGCATGCCCCTATTTCCAGAATCTTTTAAATTCATATTTTTCATAATCATATTGACAACGGATTGCGGAAGAGATGGTCGGGAGTCCCCACGGCTGCTACCACATCGGTTTCCTTGAGCGATAAGCTCGCCAACCTTGGGGGATGGTCCGTGCTTCTTGTTTACATACCAGTCATACATGTAGCGTTGGATTTGGGCATCGCTCTTGGTGATATCGGTCGGCATTCCCTTTGGAGGACTGGTTACAGCGCCTACACCCCGTTCTACCGCCGCCTTGGTCATGCAATCGTTCTTGTTCCATGCACAAGAATCCACTCCCTCACAAAACGCTTTGGCCTTGCTCGCCGCAGCTTTCTTCTGTTCCGTTGTCATTGGTTGTTGAAGAAACGACGTGGGTAATCGATTCCCACACACCTCTTCGTCCTTGTTGGCCCAACACACGCCCTTGCCATACCGATTGCCGCGGTTCAGGCTAGTAGCACCCCAAACAGCAGTACTGTCTACATCGCGACATTCGGATTTGGATACAGGCGCTGTGAAAAACCTGCCATCCTTGTCCGCGGTCTTTTCGAGACCTTGGCGTTTGACACAACGCATTTTTCCTTTTACCTTTAGAGGATTCGCCTTTTCGAACTCTTGTAGGCTCTTGACAAGGAATGGATTCCCAACGACCTCGAAAACAGAATCCGAAACGTCCGCCGCACACATGTTGTTACGCTTATCAATCACGTTTTGGATTTGCTTGTGCCACGGATCCTTGTCGAATTCGCTTTTAATCACCATTTACTATAAACAAAGACGGAATTCCAGCAGTCACCATATAAGAATACATGTGCTAAAAACATACATATCGGCTCAAGCTTGACCAAATGTATTCTTCGCTGAAAACCCTCTTCGACAGCATGTCTTCCTATTTGAACAATGTCATTGTCATGGAGAGCCCCAATGGGAACGAAGTGCAAATCATGTATACTGTATTCCAATACGACCTTATAGACAAGGACCTCGATTTCGATGAAGAATATTACACACACATCATCGAGAACTTCAAGATGATCTTGTCAAAGGAGTGCATGGATGTTGTCAAGGACAACCCAATTGCACGGGTTATTGTCACTATTGGTAAAACCATTATGAACAAGGAACCGTCCGTGATCGAGAACCAACTCGTATTCACAAAGGACCGGGTAGAGACGATTTTGTATAGGTAGATTTCAATATGAAATCTACCTATATTCCTATTTAAACGTTTGGTATGGAACGGGTTGGAAATGTCAATTGGTCCTTTGGTTGAGGGCCGCCACCTACTTGATAGCTTTTATATGCTACCATTTGTTCCGTTCTTGTATAACAAGGTGAAACAAAGCGAAAGCGATAGGTCTGCATGCACATGGGGAGAATTTGAACAATATAATATTCAGCATATACTTAGCAAATATAATACACACTCTTTTATGCTTCCGGTTCTAATATATCTACAGACGATTGACGAAGAACGTGCATTGCATTTCATATGTGAGAATGATAAAAATTACTTTGAAAAAGCAAATAAAGAACAACAAATTTGGGGAGCCCTTCGGCAGGATCACAAGCGGTAGCCAATGACATGAATAACAGTATATGCACTACCACCCCCTATGGCATCATTAGGGAGGCCACAAGGGATGAATGATTTAGTAGTAGCACACGATTCTATTAGATGCAACACAATTTTCGACGACATGTTGCTCACATTTTCTATCTGATACAAGTTGCCTTTTATTATAACGAAAGTTATTTTTCCATGTTTGACATCCAAAACAAATTTTTGGATGTTTGAATCTTGGACGAAGGTCCATGCACCGCCCGTGTTGGACACATATGTAAGCTCGTAGACGATGGGTGTAAAACTGTTGGTGTTTGTCGGCATTGTGTATTTGACGTCATTATACGAGTATAGCTTCTTGGCACCTATGCTATACAGGATAATGATCAAAAATGCACAAATTACAACAAATCCAGCAAGGCATAAAAATGACATATCCATTTCAATTCTAGGTAGAGTAAAACACACGCTTGATTCCAAATTTGTTGATCTCCTTGCGGCAGTTTTCGCAAGGCTTTGACAACTTGGGATTCGATTCAGGACCTATTCGCACAACGACTAGGGTGGCGTCTACCAGTGTGACTTTTTTATTCTTGATGCTCAAGAGTGCCGCGATTTCCGCATGGCAGCTCCACGAATGTGACATGAAGCTTGCGAAATGATTGAAGCCTTGACCAATGATATCCCCGTTTTTGTCGAGGATGACAGCACCGTGCTTCTGCATCATTGTCGACTTTTTTGCTAATTGCATTGCCTTGTCGAAAACATTGAGCTCGATATCATTTGACATGACATGTTCTTCAAGATAGTAATACCAGTAGGCTTTTAAGTGCTGGTCGATATCTTTTCAACCAGATATTCGGTGATCTTGCCATCACAAGTCCTCATGTCCTTGATCGTTTCATAGTAAACCGATCTCACGTTGTCACAGTAAAACTCGGTACGATCTGTTCCATTTGTAAAATTAATAGTGATACATTTGTTCTTTTCGTTGAAAACAAGAGAGCGAACAGATGCAATGGGAATCAAATGGGTTTCATGGAGACAACGGGCTGAAATATAGTGGGTCCTTGCGGGCATTCCAAGCGACTGCATTGTGTATTACAAACGAATATTTAACCATCTTTATGTAGAGGAATGAAAATCGGAAATGGAAAGCTCATTATAGATAGCAATGATAATCAATGTTACATTGACCACATAGAAACATTTTATCCATTTTGTTTGGATTTACAACCGCATGAGCAAAATATCGATATGATCACAGGTACACTTACTCGTATGTTTTCTATGAGCAACTTGCAAATTAGACAAGACATATATGTCCCCTTGCAACTGGACGGCACTGCGATTCAAACGATCAATGTTACTGTTGCAACCCTTCCGTTCACCTTGTTTTTAAACACAACGTGTCCATCTATTTACCCCAACCCTGTTTACAACAATGATGTGATTTATGATTCACAAACCGGTCAAGGCATGTGTGTGTTCACAGGGCAAGTTGGAGAGTTAGCCATGGCCACGTCATATGTATCAACAAGTAATGTGACAAACATTGGCTTCAACGTATATAGTGAGTCAAGTGCTTTTACTGCCTTTAAGATATCAAGTTTGCCTGCTACCATAACGTGCACTACTACATTTACAAAGGGACAAACGGTAGACAATGCAAAACAATTGGCCATGGCCCTGACCAGGACCACTAATACAAGAGAAAAACATGTCAAGATGTGGGCTGACCTTTGGCGCAAATCCGTCAGTATTCTGCCAAAGGCTAATATATCAACTGACGAGCTATACATCATTAATGGGTTGAACTTGATGCTACAAAGGTCGCTCTATAACCTTTTGTCCGTCAGGAAATCGAAAAATATATTTTGTTATCCTAGTCTGGATCGTTTAGATATTGACATAGACCTTGCCCAAACTTCATCAACACAACACCTCTATGAGATAGCCCTTGCAAATACAAAGTTGAAAGAAACAATAGCCTATATTCTCGGGCACGTATGCTCTGATTATTCCATTGAAAACACAAAAGGGGTCAGTGGTTTACATAGTAACAAGAACAATGTGTTTACAAACAACGTAGTAAAATTAGCTATTTGGAAATTTATAAAAGCTAGTAGAGAGCAGATCGATGAGCATGTGTACGAGTGCTACTACAACATTCCTTTGCCTAGCCGCAACAATGTCTACATGCTAGATGCGGACTATACATTTACACCCATTCCTATTGCGGAACCTTTATTACCTCTGGTTCCATGCTTTCAGCTCGAAGGGTACCGTCCCAATATATTGGCGAATATCAATGCATACTTGCACCTTGTTGATTTAACTGTTCCTATGAACACTGCTATCATTGCAATACTTTATGCAAACTATTCACAAACCGATCCCACATTCCTGACCATATTCCAGTCATATTTGCAAAACTTGATAGACGGTGATATGTTGTTAGCTACAATAATACAAGGGTTTGTGGCCGACAGAGGTATCGTTAGTGCCAACCTTCCTAACACGTGGAAGTCGATCAAGATAGGATCCCAAACTGTGACCAACGTTCTATTGTACCCGTAGCTACGAAAAAGAAAAAGTAATAGTAATAATGTTCACGTTTGGTGATGCAATTATCATAACCATCGTTAGTGTTTTGCTAATGCTCATGTTAGGATACTACTTTGTTTTCAAAACTAAAATTGACACCACTGAGAAACAAGTGACCGATACATCTACTCATATTGATGAACGGATGCAAAGCTTGGCAGACTATTCATCTTCCAATTTCGCACCCATTGAAAGCTTGGCGGGACTCCAACAATCGATTCAATCAGTCAGTAAGTTCCTGACTGATAAAACAAACGCGCTCGACACCAAAATCAGTACAACTACCGCTGAAATGACAAGTGACCTACTTTATCATATCGGATCCGTCAATCAAAATGCGAATAATATTGGTGTAACCAACATGTCTAGTGTCAACGGTGCTATAAGCTTCATGTCCAATGTTGAAAACGATTTATATTCAAAATATTCTCAAGTCAAACAGGATCTCACGACCAATACAAACACAACGAATTTCAAGGTCGCGAACGACATCCAAAAAAGGGACACAGCTTATAGCGATTTCCTAAGCAGTTATCAGAGCCAAAATGCATTCTATACAGATCAAGTAGCTCGTGTTGGTGACCAGCAAGCAACTATGCGGAGCAATGTGAACCAAATGGGAAGTAATATATCGTGGCTCAAAGATTCCCTGAATCTGTATAATCAATCGTTCACCCAGAATGATGTCAACATGTCGGGGCGAATTGATGCATACTCGATTCAATTGAACAAGATCAAAGATTCGTATGCTACATTTTGCAACTACTCGACTAACAATTTCAAAGATATCGACACCAAGATTAATCTCATCAAGGGAGACAATGCTGTACACCTTTTGGCTACGTATAGCAATTTGAATGATAATATTGTTAGAAATGGTAATAATACTACAAACACGCTCAACCTAACCTCGTCCAATCTGAATAAAATGGTAACGACTAACTACTCGATTTTGAAATCCAATATTGATACCAACTATACAAACTTGATAAGTAGTATCGATGACGTATACCATACTACTTCCAACATCGTGTTGGCCCAGAACAAGAATCAACAAAAGTACACCGACACACAAATCCTCGTAGCCAAGACTGATCTTATAAATTACACCACAAATATGTCTAATGTGCACTCCATATCTGTGGGGTCGGCCACCATTGACAACCTCCAACTAACAGGGAATAAACCGAGTTGCCGTATTGTCGATCCGGGGTGGAAAGTCATGGGAGACACTACCGACAAGTGGAACTCGTACCTCTCTATGTGCATGGACAACGAATACATGAATGGGGTCAACGTAATGTGGGATAATCACGCCGGTGGTTCAAATGTTCAAGGCGCCCGGGTCATGGCACGTTGTTGCAAAGTCCCAGGTTTGCCTGATTCCACATCGACGTATTATGGGACAAAGTACACGGATCCGGGGAGATACCCAGGACTTGTACCTTGAAAAATATACGAGTAAAGTAAGTATAACTCGTCATGTTTATCGAAATTTTTCTGAGTTCCCTATTGATTATAGCAGCCTCACTCATCCTATATTATCTTTTAGCCATCAAAATTAAAGCAGTAAACGACACAACATCATCATCCATTACAAGTCTCGACACCAAGATTACCAACCTGGCCAATGCAGTGAGCAACAATTATGTCCCAACAACACAATACCTTCCTTTGCAAAAAGCATTCACAGGATTTCAACATCAGGTTGATGCTGTACAAGCGACTCAAAGTGAAGAGATCGCCTCGTTGCAAGACAACATGTACCAGATGACAAACGGAAATACTACATATCAATCAATATATTTTGCATAAGTAAAGATATACCATGGACAATTATTTGATGGGAAGGAATTCCGATACCAATACGTTTGATTTCAACTTGATGAGCAAAGGGCAATACAGGATCATGAACGACACTGGTCCTGTATTTGAAATCGACTACCTTGGGAATACCGTGTTTACGAACGACATTGTCACAAAGAACTCGGCGTGCTTCAAGTTTACTGCCAGCAACAAGATATGCGGCAACACAACTCAGAACACTATGGACTTTTCCAGCCCACAAGGTATACGGTTTGTGGACGACATGCTTATACAAAAAGGTGTCTATATAGGACAAGATAGATCAGTTGGAATCTCGTTAACAGGTTCCAACTATTCATTCTTCGCAGGCAGCAATAACAACATCAAGTTTGGACTAGGTAACACTGATAAACTAGTCCTTTCTAGCAAAGGAATGGCAGTGACAGGTGACACGAACATTCATGGCAATGCAGCTATCACCAATTCTATCACGGCTAACAATGCTATGTTCAAGGACAATGTAGCAGCGAAATCTGTCACGGTTAATGGCGTTCAAATCGCGGCTCCCAACGGATACCTGGCCATCACTGGCAAGCTCGCTGCGACAGATATCGATGTAAAAAACAGCTTGACAACTCAGAAAGGAATTAATGTGAATCCCAGCTTGTATGGACCGCTCATTGAAGCGAATGTGAACAATGATGCAAATCGTTTTGGCATTGGTCACTATGAGAACGCGCGAACTCGTGTCTATGCCTCGGGATCCGATCAAATGTCCACAGTGAACCTGGGATTCGCCAAGGGATCGGATACATGGGATGACAAGGTCGTGATAAAAAACAATGGGGATGGTATCATTTTCAATGGAGATGTCACTGTTAATGGAAAAATCAAATTTGGTCAATATACGTTTGAAGCAGACAGGACAGATACTAGTGCGCTCAACGTGTACCTAAATGGGCGATTGGTCAAGAATTTCAAATTCACTTGAGTTAGTAGGCTGCAGATAGAACCTCGTATTTCAGGTCCACTGCTTCTTTTGAAAGTAAATTCGTATCAATATAATCCTTTTTTAAACGGTCTTGGAGCGTGTTCTTCATTACATTTTCGAGCACAGAATCTGGCGAGCCTTCTTCGTATGCAGCTTGTTGATGTTTGGGTGCCGATTTCAACACATCCTCCCGGATCTTTGCTGCGACCCCTGCCATTTCCGTATCGAGCGCCCACTCTGGTTTCAATGCCCCTCCCATCTTTTCGGGCTCGGCATCCATCGCGTCCAATGATCCGATCATCCGCACGATCTTTCCTGTGCTGCACACGACATGATCGTGTTCTACGGCAGATGCGATAGAATCCGCAAACACTTTGGCCATTTCATCAAAATTGTCGCGATTCACTGGAGCATTTACACGTTTCCACACGGTATCGAACACTTCCTTTTCACTTCGCCCATACCTCGAGTGTGGAGAGTCGGTTAGAGATGTAAGGACTTGACCTATATTCTCTTTTTGTTCAGCAGACATGTCGGATGTGGATAGCCAGTTGAGGAAGGACGTGTTGTTGCCTTGACCCAAACCATTATTTTCATTTTCCAAGTTTTGTAGACGGGTTGATGCGACCTTTTGAACAGTGCTACTGTGGACATTTTGGGAATCGTTTTGAACGGCCGTGACCGCCGCAGCTGCGACAACGCCATAATCAAATTGGGCAAACAAGGTCTCTTGCATTTCCAAATCTATATCGTTTATATTTACTTCGAAATCGAATGTAGGAACTTCGTGCCTTATCCTTGGCACCGGCATGTCTGGTACAGTTGTTGCTAGTGCTATCATGGCATTCAACGGTCCAACAACAGGTATACTTTGCAACATGTCTACGGGATTCGCGGGCAACGGCACGTACGTTCTATCGTGTATCGGTCCATCGTCATAGCGAATGTCCCCCAACAACTCTTTAGCTTTTAGCTTGGCTACCTTGCTAAACTGATCACCAAATATAATAAAGTTACAAATTTGTCCTGCAGGCAGCTTATCTGGTAAGAAAAATGGATGGAGGCCATACATGTAGATGCGGGCGAGTTCTATTACCGCAGCCTCTTCTCCACTTGCATATGCATCGAGCAACTTGTTCAACGATGCATAGACAGATGGCGGATCTTGACCTTTGATCTCTTCCACTACCTTGAATGTTTCAGGAGCTTTAGGAGGAATCACGACTACTTGCTCTTCATATTTCTTTTGTTTATACCACACAACAATCCCTAGAACAACTAACAAGAAAAGGACAAGCCATAAGACATTCATCATATCGTCTAATCTTTGTCAATATTGAAAATATTACTCAAATATTCCCTTGTCTCGTCTTGAGAAGGTTGTGCGTCAATCCCACAAAACGATGATAGTGAACATGTATTGTCGTCAATTTGGATGACATTGTCAATGAGTCTAATGGAAACATTATGAGTCAGCATGTCCTTGAAGAATGGCTCGGACTCCATGGTGACGATTTTATAATCACGATGCCTCGGAGTACCTATAGCAGTCTTGTTTGGGTGTAGCAGGAACTTGGTTGGATTCAGGTCAGTGTTCCAAATGGTCATGTTCTGGCTTCGTTCCAGGTGCTTTGTTACTGTCTCGGCCTGGTGCTTGTCGTAAAAACAAAACGCAGATGAGCCCGATCCGAACATTTGCTTGTTATTACACTTGACCACGTGGACGAACTTTGGAACCTTTAGTGTCAGCATTACCGAATACGGTGATCTTGTCTTTAAGGTGTGTTTTTTTGTGACAATAATGTAAATGGAACCTGGGCTTTCAAAAATGTTGATGGAAATTGGCATTTCCACTGTCATAGCCATTGTATTAATCGCCATTGGCTGTATAGTTCTTGGACTTCAAATAAAAACCATTAAATCTAATATATCAACAAATCAAAGTGCTACCACAACCCAATTCGGAACTGTCAATCAACAGCTTGGCACGACCAACACTTCCATTTCGAATATTCAGAGTGACACTGGAGCATTGAAAGCTGCAGCAGCTGACCAAGAGACTAATCTGTATAATCTTGATCAAGACTTGGCCCAATACAAGCGAACCGAAAAATCGTATGTGGACGGACAAATGCAAACGGTCAATACCAATACAAACAACTTGAAATTCAAAATAGGCTCTACGCAAGAATCTGTGGATACACTCGCCTCGGGTGCACGCCCATTCACAGCTCTACGTGTGGGACCTGCCACTTTCCAACGGGAAGCCAATGGCAATTTTTTGATCGATTCATCAACCGCATCCAATGTCGATTTCACCGCCAAGCAACTCAACATGAAGAGTAATGCATGCATTCAAATGGGATCGAATACTATTTGCAACACAATTGGCGGTTGGAATGTCACGGGCAACTGGACCACCTCGAATATTATAACGGCTAACAATTATAATTTGAGCAATTTGAATATTTCCAACAAGAACGGTAACTTGTACGTTCAAGATCTCAAGGGTATTTCAAAAGGTATAACGGTGAACGGAATCATACAAACTACAGAGGGTTCTATGATTGACTACAATGGCTACGGACTTGGAGAATATAGCAACGGAACACTCCGTACATATGCGCCGAGCAAAGCCGGATCTACGTTGGCCATGAGCTTTGGGACCACCGGGAACTTTAGGGATGTTGTCAAGGTTCAGAATGCAACCGGGTCAGCAAGGGATACGATTAGCATTGCAGGTGACGTTAGTGTGACAGGGGCACTAACAAATACAGCGTTTCAAGCTGCACAAACCCAACTGGCTACTGCATTGACGGATATCAAAACTCTGAAGGACTCGGTTGCAAAACTATCGACTGTAACTCCTACACCAACATCTGACACGGTCACGTCTCTTGAACTTTCGGTTTATGCCATTACAGGAATGGGAAGCGGGGACCCTCCTGCCGAAATCACATTGTTGCCTACCATACCTGCAGCACTCATCCCTTTAGCCAGCTTGTCTGCTGACGACCTTGCGAAAAAGAAAGCTATTTATACCATGTCAATGCGTATCAAAATGACCAATACCACTCCAAACTGGCGAAACATATTATACTATGGAGTAGGAAAAGAGAACGATCGCTCTCCTGGCGTTTGGCAGGTACCAAACGGAACAGGAATCCACTATAGGCACAGATCTACCCAAGATGGAAATTTTGGATTTGATTCGATCCCGCTTACTGCCCTCAATACATGGTACCACCTAGTTATTTCTTGTGATGGTTCTTCTTTGCGTGCCTACATCAACGGTACACCATCACAAGTTGTCACATTAAATGCCGGTCAATACTTTCAATGGGGAAACACAATCCCTCAAAAGGCGCCACGTATGCGCTCGACTAATGATTGGGGGGCTTCACAAACGAGTGGTACCCAAGTCAACGACATGTACATGTTGCCTATAGCAATGACTGCGGCTGATGTCGCAGCACTATACACTAAGCTTTACTCTTGATTGTCTTGTCCTGAAAATAAATTCATGTTTTTATAATGTCATTGTAAATGGAGTCCACGATGATTATAGAAATAGGGATATCGCCTTGGTTCAATCCTATAGAGGGGATCTTTTCCATAGTGAAAAGATCATTTTATAAACATGGTATTATAAAATACGCTTTTGATGATGTTAAAGAACACCATTGTAAAGCGTTCTTTAACAAGTCTTTTAGGGAATCCAACATAAGAGAGTGACAAATAGGGAAGGGATAATAAAAAATTGATTCCATATTGTTAAAATATTCTCACAACAATGGATGAAAAACAGTTTGCGAGAAAA
>Ga0214165_1000184_pt1 | contig 49635 bp, 72 predicted proteins | sample TroBogypolimnion_34_FD_153004 | JGI IMG/M metagenome (GOLD analysis project Ga0214165, IMG submission 153004) | Freshwater microbial communities from Trout Bog Lake, WI - Practice 03JUN2009 hypolimnion v3 | ecosystem: Environmental > Aquatic > Freshwater > Lake > Hypolimnion/Profundal zone ... | reverse complement strand
TTGTAGCGCACTAAATGCCTCAGAAGCATCATTTTTAACAGGATCAGCTGTTGCTGAAATATGGTAAGGCGTATTATCGGTTACCCCACCAATCACATTAGACATGCGTGAGTTTTCTTTACCTTCACGATCTAACAGGTTATGCCCTTCATCAACCGCAGAGAAATCAAAGTTAATGCCGTGGTGATCTAGCACATCCTTGGTATAGCTCGCCCTTTCCTTTTGCGTCATGCCGCCCATTTTGTCAGCAATTACATCAGTGCTTTCGCCGGTCTTTAGACTTGCCATTTTTAGTAGATCATCACGAAAAGATTGATGTGTGACTACGGTAAAATGGTTATCTGGATCTTTATAAGAAGCAAGACGGCTTTCAAAGGAATCGCCAGGATTGCAATGCCAGTTGTATTTACCAGCCTCTAAGAAGCGCAAGGCTTCAGCACCCATTTGTCCTTGCACGATACTTGGGCAGCAGATCACGCCTTTTTTTATCTTGCCTTGTGAATGCAGGCTAGAAAATGCGCCCAGCATCATAGCTGATTTGCCTGAACCCACTCCGGCCCCAAGCATTACGCGCTTATTGGCTTCGACTAGCTTGATGGCTCTTTGTCGCTTTACGCCATCAGGTCCGGACATCGACGGATTAAATAACTTGACTGGCTTATTAGGCTCAAAATTAGCACCGACTACCCCCATCATTTTGTTGATCATGTTTTCAGCGGCGTGGCCTATGGTTTTGCGTTCATCCGCTTTTAAAGCTAGCGCCTCCTTATTGTCATCTTCTTCAGACGAAAATAAAGACATCTGCGCTTGACCATAAGCCGCTTGCTTCTCTTTGGCTTGCTCTATCTTGTCGCCTACAGATCCAGACGAATATTTTCCTTGTACTCGCTCTCGTAAAGAATCAATAAGTGAACGCTCAGCCTTTAGCCGCTTTTCACGCTCAGTAGGATCAACAGCATCAAGATGATTAAGATTGTTTCTTACAATAGTCTTGCCGATCTTTAACGCAGCATCAGGACGTTGTGTATTATAGTTTTGCGCAAAGCTCTCTGAGACTTTTGAGCGGATTAAATCTTGTATAGACTCAAAAGCCCTAACACTACCTCGCATTAAATGCGAGTATTTACCCCAATCTAAACCCGCATCAGCCGCAACTGCACTCGCTTCATCGTAGTCACTCTTCCATGCTTTCCAGGCTGGATTTTCCGAAACCTCGCCAAACAGATCCTCAGTAAATTTAATGGGCTCATTCTTTTGAAGATTGTCAGCTTTTTCACGCAACCCTGCTTGCTCTGGTGATTCTTTAGCAACATTTTTATAAAACCAATTGCGCAAGGCTGATCGATCTTGCGCTGTTAGCTCACCAATAGGCTTATAAGCAATCTTACCGGCAGGCTCAGACGCTAATGCCCTATGCAGCGCATCTTGTGCAATCGCATCAGGCTCAAAGGTTTGTTTATTAAGCGTTGAACGCGTACCGCCCCATTTAGAAGCCACATAATCATCAGCGTATTGCTGAAATATGGGTTCTAAATGCTCGACTCGCATTAACTTACCATTAAAATTCTTAGTAGGGATAGCCTCATTAAGGGCTTTTCTGTATTCAGAAGCTCGATCAGCACCCACCGATAGCATAAAGGGCAAGGAATTTAGATCCGACAATATATCAGCTGGTCTATCCCCATCAGCCATGCGACCACCAATATACTCACGCACTGAATCTGCTAAATTAGAACCTTTAGCATCAAAAGGCTGCGATAGCTGCGGAGCAACTCCAGCTTTAAAATTAAGACCCAAGTCAGGGCGCTTAGAGAAGCCTTGCGGCAGCCAATCATCCTCATCTTCATCACCACGCATAATAGATAGATTGCGATCTATACGCTGCATATTCTCTTTGTCGATAGGTTTAGCAAGCTTGTCCATGCCAGAAGCTTTAATGGTTGCAAAAGTATTTCCGGCCACCTTATCCAGATTAAAGTCGTCATTATTTAAGCCCAAAGCCCATAGCTGTTGTACAGCTGATTCTGATGTAGACTTGCCCAAGGACACCTGAACAAAGTCACGCTTACCACCGCGCAGTGCCGCAGAAATAGCCGCATTTGCTTCCATTTCTCCTAGAGCTTGCCCCATGACTTTACGTGCTGTTGCTAAATGCTCTTTACGTTGATGATTCAGCCCAGAGGCATGAGCAAAGTCTTGCGAGTTTGCGGCCTGATCCATTTCAATCTTGTTAGCTATGTCCTGCAGCTCTTGAGCCTGTGCTAGGGCTTCGCTCTGTAACTCCGGAGCATGTGCCACATGATATTCCTCAACGCCGCTGGCAATATCATCAGTCTTATCTTTGTAATCAGAATGCAAACGCCTTGCAAGCACTTGAGCAGCGCCCGCAATTCCTAACACGTCGATAACTGATCTATCCATTAGAGAATCACCGCCTACTGCATGGGATAACGCATTAATAACATTATATGCGCCCGTAGAGACATGACTTTCTATTGACTCCTCTCCACCTACTGCTTGCACACCTGCTAAAAAGGCCTTGGCCTTAGATGTACTTAAATCGTCATGTATCGCCTTAAGCGCGACCTTATCATCAGGCTCAGAGGTTGCTAACACATAGGCTTTAGGCTCTACAGTCGCTTTATTAACCTCCTTGTTTGCATCACGCGCAGCTTTTTCCATGGCCGCTAATTTCTTTTGCGCCTTGATCAGCTCAACAGCTTTTTTAGCATCAACTATTTTTGCATTTAAGTCAGGTTTTGGCAGCTTTGATAACTCGTCTTTAATATCTTGCGCTATCTGGCCTCTTTCAATTTGTGCATCCGTCTTGCCAGTCGTCTTGGTTTCGCTGACTTTTGAATCAAGACTATCTTGCGTCAGCCCAGCATTTTCAGCGCGCTTTTTAAAATCTTGAGAAATACCCGACTTGTCAGTTAAACGAACCGGATCAAGATCATCAGCAGAAATTAAAGCCGCATTTTCATCATGTAGCGGCATTACGCCCAGACCAGCAGCTGCCCGCGCATCAGCATTATCAACCAGCATTTTACGCTGTACATTGACAGCTTCCTTAGCCCTGGTCAATAATTCCGCATGATGCTTAAGCTCTGCCTTTTTAGCGGCTTGCTCTGACAATCCGGATGTATTTAGCTCTGTTTCTTCATGCTTCCAACCCATAGCATCAGCAACAGTTTTGATAAAATCTTTTTGCGACTTCTTTCGTTGAGCATTAATATTTTCTTTGGCCTGAGTCTTTGCATCATGTATGCCTAGCTCTTTATCACGCCTTATACGCTCTTTGTCGACTAATCGTTTATTGTGCGCACGCTCTGAATGCTCCTGTTTATAATCAGCTTCAGACTTAACACCGCGTAACTTAAGCATATTAAGTTTGCCACCTGCGCCGCCCACCACTCGGAACGTACCTGAATTATCCTTGGCAGGCTGCACCAATATTGGAACACCTTTAGAGCCTTCGCCGTTTGGATGAACCGTTATCCATCTTGCGCCATCTGGTATAGCGCCATGATCAGACTTAAAGAACTCAACACCCCAATCCATTAAATGTGAAGCGATACCAAAATCAGTGACAAGAAATTTACCCAGCGATAGGCATTTAAATACGGCATGACCCTCATCAACGAAATCAGCAATGACATTAATGCCATGGTCAATACACCCTTCAAGAGCCGGTAAATCTTGAATAATCTCAACACGAGAAAAACCTTTCCATAGCGTTACTTTAGAGTAGCCTAGTATTGAGCCGTCTGCGTTAATTATTGCTCGAAAAAAAGAAGCCTGACCTACCTCATGATGAATAATTAATGGGCTTTCTATTGTTGGCTTTAATGCGCCAATGAGTGATGAGCCATAGTCAGGATAATCTAGCGTTTCAGGGAGAAGTTCTATCAAATCACCCATGAACGACTTAACCATATTGCCTGGGAACTCGCCATCCCATGACTCACGAGTAAAGGGTACTTCACGCCAGATAAAGCCAGCCTTAGCAAGCCTTTCTGACAAAGTTACAGGCAAAGCTTTAATCATAGCTGGTTTTTTGTTGGTGGCTTTTACTTTATCAACAAATTCGCCAACAGACATAGCTGTTATTTCGCCCAAAAAACGAGGATCATCATAATGATGCAAAAATGCTTGTCTTGCGTCATCCTCAGAATCAAAGCCGATCATGCACTTATCTTCGTCGTATTCCGACCAGTCCCCCACCTTTCGCTGGTGAACAATGTAAACTATTGGCGCATTAAGATTAAAGCCCAAATATATATCAACCTCATCACCATCAACCCCCGTTGAATTACTAACATAACCATAAGGGTAAATCATGCGAACTTCCCATAATTTGCCATTAGGATCTTGGCCGCTACGAACTGACCCGGCCTCATTCTCTATCTTGATAGTCAAACCATTCCACGAAATTGATCGTTTTTTATAATTGCCTGATTTTATTTGATATTCTGATAGCTCATATGGTGAACTGTACCTATCCATTGATATATCTGATTTAGTAAAGCTTGTATTTTTATAATTAATTCCGCTTTCAATCATCCACTTGATTAAATTGCTATCTTCAGGTAAATTGCATTTTGCAATCAGTTGAACCTTTTCGTGAGAAATGGGGAGCCACCTTGTTGATCGCTCTGATAATTCGGAACCGGACAAGAAGCTCGGACTTAGCGCCCCGACGCTGATTGACTTTCTAATTTTTACGTTATATTTTCGATACTTGAATACTGCTTTAATGTAAGATTTTAGCTGATCCTCATTCATTATATACGCTGACCTAACTACATATCCATTCGCCCCACCCTTGACAACAGGGTTAATAACTACACACTTGTCTAAAGCTCCGCGACGAACAAACATCACATATCCATCTTTTGTAGCTGGCATAAATACATGCGGATGCTCCATAACCCACTGAACATGAGATCTCATAGAGGCTTCGTCAGGAAATTGATCAGAATGCTTTGTATGCAATTTAAAATAATCTGCAACAACGGGATTTAAGCCCAACCCAGCCCACTGAAGCACACTATTCTTTACTGGAACTCTGTGCTGAACCCCATGCCTTCCTGAGTTATCTTTTGTATAAGGATTAACATAATGCCCATCCTTACGCGTATAGCCTTTGACGTGGGACTTAAATAAAAGTATCAAGGGCGCCATAAACTCAATCAATCAGATTTAAAAACAACTCTGATTGATCAGCAGACATAAAGAACAAAGCCTTTGTCATTTTCTCTGGAATGTCTTTACCTGGACGCTTGCCATCAACTTGGCTGTCAGTTTTGCTAGTATCTTCAGTCAGCCCCTTATCTGCATCTTGGCGCAAGCTATCAACTTCATCCTCATTATTAGCATGAACACGCGCAGCATCATCCATCCAGACCTTATGTCCGCTTTCATGCTCAAACTCACGCACCGGTGTATCGTCGTGAATTGATTTGCCGGACTTGCCTGAGGCATGATACTCGCGGCCAGCAAACTTTAATGACGATGCTTTTTCAGGATTTCCCTTGCAATCTGCCTTGCCTACAACAAAAGGATGATCTTTTTCTGATGAATTACTCATAATATCATTTCGCGTTTAAGTCAGGCTTAACATCTAAAATACGATTTGATAAGCCATAAATTTCAAATATTAACCCTGCCGCCTGAATATCGCCAGCAAGCGCACTATCTAAAACCTTATAAAAAATTGCGACAATGTTTTTATCTAAAGCATCTCTAACCTTAGCCATTTTAATTTCTTCGGTCTGCTTAGGTCTGCCCAGCGGATTACCACTTACCCCAGCCTTAAACTTAGAATCTATTTTTTTTGAAACATCCACTGCTCTTTCAGTCGCCATAACACTACCCATTAAATTTAATTGATTTGTTAAATTCTGGTGTCACGACCTAAGACAAGCTAACAATTAAATGCAAAACATAAAATGGTAGGACGTGGATATTTGACAACCCACAACCGTTTCGGTATGTTGATAAAATTATCTTAAGGAGCTATAGCGATGACAACGATTACTTTTGATACCAACGAATTAGTTAACGAACTTGAAACTAGTGGATTTACTAGAAAACAATCAGAAACAGTGATTGCTGTTCTTAAAAAATCGCAAAGCGAGTTAGCTACTAAGAATGATATAGCACCACTAGCCTCTAAGACTGACCTTCTTGAACTTAAAGTTGATATTGTTAAATGGGTAGGCGCTTTAATGATGGCGCAAGTGGCTGTAATTGCGGCATTGGTGAAGTTGCTTTAATTTGACGCACCCCAAATGTTTCGAGCATCTATTGAGCAGGATTGACCTGCTTAAATTGAGAAATAATTAATTTTACAGCCTGAGCTTGTTCAGGACTTAGTCCCTCAAAATCATTCCCAACTGTAAGAGACGCTTCAAGCCTTGCAACTATTTCATAGTTCAAGCTCCTGTCATTATTTTTTGCCGCATGTATAAATCTTCCCTGGATATTCATCAGGAGCTTTAACAAACTTATATGTCATAAATAGTTTTAATAATGGTGGAGCCAGGGAGGATCAAACTCCCGACCTCTTGCGTGCAAGGCAAGCGCTCTATCAGCTGAGCTATGACCCCTATAAATTACACTGTCTTTGTCCATGAATCCGCATGGTCATTACCGACTTCCAGCATTGCCGTTTTTTTTGGCTCCCTGAGATGGGCTCGAACCACCGACCAATTGATTAACAGTCAACCGCTCTACCACTGAGCTATCAAGGAATAATTAACAAGACTAATCGTATTGTCACGACCAAAATAAAGCAAAACTACCACGATGTAATTCGCATACCTACTACACCTGCATACTGATTGCCTGAGCCTGATTCAGGTATGATCACACCCAAATAGTAACTTTTATAAAACCAGTTTAACTGCGCACCTGATAAGTTATTATGTCCGCCAAAGTAATCCATTTCCCAGCTAAATTTCTCATTAAACTTAACAACAAAGCCTGTTGTTACATCGATCACATCAACAGGAATAGTTGCCAAATAACTATTAACAAAATAACTGCCAGAATGAATCTCTATATCATTAGTGACTTGATAAGACAGCAAGCCAAAATCAACATGATGCCATTGTGGTAGTGCACCAAAGACTGTGCCATTTTGAGATCCAATATTTACACCAAAATGCTCTGTCAAATTGAAGCGCTGAATAATATTAATGTAAGTATCGCACTCAAAGTTTTGAGCACCTCTACCAAATATAGGACAGTTATAGGTGGCCGCCTGAACAGTCAGCCCAAAATCAAATGAATAACCAATTGTGGCATTAATATAGTCAGTATCAACAGGCAATAAATTACCATTACTATCAAATGAATTGGTGTTGTGATAATAGTTATCTTCAATTTGAGCAGTTACAGCGCCAACTGCAACCTCTGGCGTCGTATCAAGCTTATGACTTCCTTTTGCACTCACTGTTAATGGCAGACATAATACTGCCATTGCTAAGCATTTTTTAAGCATCACAATCCCTCTTGATGACTAAACAAATTGGATAAAAAGCTAGCAAACTCAGGATCATCACCAAAAGCTGACGAATCCATAGCCACCCACTGGCCACGGCAATTATGCACTACAATTCCACCGCCAATAATGTAAGACTCATCATCTTCAACACCAAAGTTATAAAGCCTTTTATTTGCAACCTCCTTTTCACAAATATCAGTAACCTCTATGTCTGAAAACACATAATCACCAGAATGATTCATAGCCAATCTTGCTATTTCTTGGGCAATAAAACTAGGGTTAGCTTTTGCTAATTCATGATCAAATCGCATAACAGTCCACCCCATGCTAGTAAGATCATTATCCCTACGATCATCTCTTGAGATAAATTCGCCTCTTCTGTGCCAAGCAGCGCCATCTATCTCTATGGCTATTTTTTGCTCTGTCAATGCTATATCTAACCACCAGTAACGCACCCTTCCAGAGATGTCTTTCATTCCAGAAAGAACCCTGTGTTGTAGCGTAGGCTCTACACCAAGCTCTAAAAGCTCTCTGTGTATAGATAACTCAATGCCACTGGGAGTATAGTTTTTATTTGCATTTGAAATTGCAGATCTTTTTTTAACGTCGTCACTTCTTAACCACTCATACCCTTTTTCCTTGGCTGAAATTCTTGCCTTTTTAGTAAGATCTCTCCTTTGCTCAACAGTCATTAGCCGCATTCTTTTCTTATTGGCTTCTGAAGTAACCTGCCTAGCCTCGTCCCTTGTGTCTGGCTCAGAAAATTGATTACTTCCACTAGGCTCTACGCAAGATTTCCCACAATTATTAACATTTGGGTGCTTTAAATTAACAAATGGCTTGCCGCAACCTTGGCATATTTTAGAAAGAGCAACAATTCTGTCGCCAACAACTATATCTCCTGACTTAATCCATCCCCTCGATGTTAAATAAGGGTGCTCTGGAGTTGTAAAAGGCATTCTCTTTTTATTTTTAGTACCCAATGTTAGGCCGATCACGTTGCCCGTATGCTTCTTTCCACTAAGAACCCAATTTACAGGCTTAAATCTTCCTTTGTGAGTCAAGACTAAATCACCAACTTTTATATCTGAAATTGGCTTATAACCCTGCACTGTGTAAATTAGAACCCTTGGATTAATAAAGCAATGGGGATGCATTACTCCCGCACCTACCCACCATAATTCAGATGGCAGTCGCTCGACCAACTCATCACCGCTACGCTTTCGTGGGGACGATGATCGGCCTATATTGGTTTTACCTACCCAAACTTCCTTAGTGCCGTCCTTGTCTTCAGAGGACGGATCAACCACGCTAAAAATTCGCCCATCGATCTTTTTACAAAATGGGCAGGCGCCTCTGTACATTTCCATGCGCCTAACTTTAGACCCAGCAGGCAATGAAGCAATAACGCCTTGATTAGCCATTTCACCGGCTTCTGTTAGCGCGATCCTACGCCAGTCTCTATTTGCAGATGAAAACGTATCAAATAAAGCTTGTTCTAGCGTCTGAGCATTAGACGACTCATCATTCAATAGCTTGGCTGACTCATGGTTTAAAATGACCTTCTTAAGCTTATGCCTAAACCCATCAGAAACAGCCTGAACATTCTCGCAACCATAAAGCTTGCCATATTCCATAATCGCTTCAGCAGCTGGAGATAGGTTAAACATCGTTACCGCTTCTACTACAGTCGAAGGCAATGCCTCAACAATGGTTGCAGCTGCAGCAATATCAATATTGTCCATGTGCACTTGCGCCTTTCCCATTAATCCCGACTTAACCGCTAGCCACTCAGCCTCTTCATTAAGTTGATCAGCCGGCAAATATCGCTGTACTGTATAATCAATCAGCATAGACCAATCATTTAGCGTCATTAAATCTGGCGGTATGTTTTGCAAATAGGTATAAACTAAATCAAGCTCTGCTTGTGTCCAACGACCCATATAACCTACAGGAACTGTTGTGTGCCTTAGAGCAGGAACGTAATAATCGCCTGCCAGCCACTTTTTCAACTCCTCCTGAACCTTAGCAATCTTAAATAGGCCACGATCAGTAAACTTTTCGATTAGCTCACGTATAAATGGGCTTTCATGTTGCGCCCAAATATCATGCGCTAAACCGTCTTCATCATTCAGTGCTTTGTGTAGATGCTCTAATGCGCCATCACAAGAGCACTCTGGAATATTTGATATATCAATCAGCAGCGCCATTCCCTTCCCCAAGCGCTAACTTTAACGCTAGTTCTGAACGCAAATTAGTAATAGCCATATCAGCATGAGCCTTAATCTCTGCAATCGCTTTAATCAACGGCTCTAGGTCTACTTTAGGAGCTTCTGCAATCGTTTCTGCACTCACTTGTGGCTCGTTCCAATGCTCACCATAAGATTTGCGTATGTACTCAATCGACGGAACAAATCCAGCAGAAATAAGCGCAGCATCAATGGCCGCTTGCTCTTTCAACGCAAACACTGAAATATCACCACTAGGCAATGCTTTATTGAGTGGTTTTTCTTCCTCTGGCACCTCGCCTTCGACATAAACACGATTACCATCTTCATCCTCAGCAATAGCGCCATCTTCGCCACGTTCAACTAAAACAAGCTTTCTGGCTCTACGTTCTTTATGCCCCAACACATCAGCCCAAGGTACGCGCACCACTCCATCCTCGCCGCTTTCATGAAGAACCTGAACGCCATGCTGACCGACAGCATGAACCTTTCCAGATAATGCGCCATGCTCTGGATGTTTAAAATAAAGCACATCGCCATCTATAACATTTCGGCTTTGTATGGGTAGTTTTTGTTGTAAATTAGTTTTTTTCATTATCATTCAATCGTGTAAATAACTTGTGTAGGCGTTCCAAAATCCAGCTCTTCTGTTTTTTCAAAATCAAATTCATTCCAACCACCCAAAGACTTGACAAAATCAGCCATACATCTAAAATTACTTTCGTGGGGGATGCCGTCACTGTCAAGTCCCCAATCGAGCCTATCTGATAGGTGCTGGAGCGATTCCGGGTAAATCGGTAAGGGCGGGGCCGTAAGGTCTAAAAACCGTGCGGATGCAGACACTAAAGACTTATCAAAATTTTCAGTGTCTTTGATTAAAGCCCCTAAAGACTTACTAAGCCTTTCAGGGGCTTTGTTTTTAGTGGACTTCCTGCCTTTTGGAGCTGGCATTTTGTAATATTTACGATTTTGATCAAATTCCTTATTACTCCAATAATGAGCCGATCTAAAGCGATACTCCTTTTCTTTTTCAAACCAACTAAGAATAACCACATAATTAACGCCATTAATATTTTTTTCTACAAATATCTCCCTATCACCGTTTTCTAAGATAGCATCTGGATCAGCAATACAGTCCACCATATACTGCATCATAGAAGCTCTTTTAGCCTCAAACTCCCTTTTATTAGTTTCATTATTTTTTTTAGTATAAGCATGATCCTGATTTTGCTTAAAATTTAGCTTTGCATCAAATAACCCAGCCTTTCTTTTAATGGTGATAGCCCAGTTTCCTTCAATATTATCTTTAAAGTATTTTTCAGCCTCTTCAAGTGAGCTAATTTTTGATGAATCTGGTAAATGAGCCGAATAATCCTCATCACTATCAGTTGAAGACTTGGCCTGACTTCCGCCTTGATGCCCTGGTCTGCCTTTATGACCTTCAAATGATTTACTCAATCCCTCATCACCATTTGCTAATTCAGCACCTTGAGCAGGCTGCGCAGGCTTAGCTGGTTCAGCCGCTTGCTCTTCTTGAGCAGGCTCTACTGTATCGCTATCGGGCTTTTTCTCAACTGTATCGCTTTTTTGTTCACCTTGATTATCATTGCTAGAGCTTTGACTAGGCTGTCCAAAGTCTGGCTGTTCAGGCTGCTGCTGGGTTAATTGCATCCATGGCCCTACTAATTGCGGATTTAAAGGCGCATCACCCATAGGACCTTTTATAGCCTCATAGCCCTCCTCTGCCCTAGCCTCATTAACTGTCAATAACAGCTTACGCAGCTCAAACTTTTCATCAGCGTTTTGAGGGTCAAGCCCTGTCCATCGAAAAACATACTTATCTGAAAAATCAGAAACAATGTAATCAGTGATTAGGTTTTCAAAATAAGCTAATACAGGCCGCAAGCCACTGTCCTTAGACGCCGCTAGCTTTTCAGCAGTATCAGAGCCAGCTAGCGCAGAGGAGCTACCGGCAGTAAACGAATCAAAGTTAATCTCAGATGGCGACATACCATAAATGGCGCAAGCAATAGAGGTTAAAAAGGTCATCCATTTGCCGAAGTACATCTCGTCATAATCTACTCCAAATTTCTCAAAGCTCGCCCTAGACTCTTGATCTTTTGAAACCATGACCGGCAATGACCATTGATTATTGATACCCTTAACCATCGAGTTCCAGTAGCGCTTAAAGGCATCTATATCTTGATTAGTATAGTTGCCAGATAAGTGCAACATACCCTTAGGAATAGCGTTCTGATCAAAGCCTTTAATGTTATAGGTTAAAGCATTTAGATAGCCTGTCACCACTCGCACCAGCAATTCTGTTTCTGGCAGACCATAGCCGCATACAGAGACATCAGATCTTGGATTGCGCGGCTCATAAATCAAATCATCAAAGCTATAAGCTGCACTGACTCTTCCTTGCACAACTTGAAGCGCAAATATTTCATCATCGCCACGATAACCATCTTCCGTACATAAACGTATTGAGCCACCGTCAACAGCGTAAAAGCCATCCATTCCTTGGGCTTTATCACGCTTCCACTCGGTCTCTATGCCGACAGAATCCATTATTAAAGTGTCGCGAGTTACCTTGCCCAAGAACTGAGCAAATGAATCACGCCTTAAAGCTTTGCGCCTGCGTGGTGAAAATTCCCACCCGCAATTAGCTATGAATCTGTTTAACTGATGAATAGAGCCTTGCTCAGCATCATTAAGTTGATGTGACTTATCAATATGCTTAATTTCAAAGCCCGGCGCATCCCTATTATCTTCTGTCACTCTAGCAAAGCGCTGTACCTGCCTTACCCTAGTCATGACAATAGCATTTAGTATAGGCGTTTGCTCTACCATCATGCGTAAAGAATCAAAGCCTAATGCACTAGGACGTTCCCAAAAGTCGCCATTGACTGACAGCTGCCAGTCATCCAACTGGATTGACTGCATACCTTTTTCTCTGCGCTTAGCATGTTTGCTTGGAAATGGAACAATATTAGGATTCATCGCCTTACGAATAGCTTCATCCTGATAGCCTTCGTGAATATGAGCAATCACCTCCCTAACAGCCTCTGCTGGAATAAGATCGCTTAAAGCATTTGTTTTATGGGACTTTTGCAATTCAGCAAGCGCATCATTGCGTTCGTCTTGTGGGGCATTTTCGTTAAATGCGACTGATTGCGCGTTGTCTGACATAGTTGATTACCAGAAAATTATTTATTCTGGTAATCGTAGTGTCACGACCTATAATAATACCTAACAAGATCATGCTGTCATTAAAACTTCGAGGAAAATATGACCACTATTACTTTTGATACCCAAGAAGCCGTCATTAAATTAAAATCAGTTGGCGTTACACAAGAACAGGCTGATGCCTTTGTACGCGTTATTGTTGAATCACAGCATGAATTATCAACTAAACGAGATATAGACGATTTACGTAAAGATATAGACACGCGCTTAATTCAAATGGAACAACGACTAATTATTAAACAAGGCGCATTAATGGCTTTTGCTATCGGAATTGTTGCAGCCCTGGTTAAGCTACTTTGAGCTTTTCCTATCTTTGTATAAATGATTGACACCCAACATCACGAACAGCTACCAAAAACCCACGATCTAAACACTTTCCCTCGCTATACGCAGAGCAGTTTCCGCAAAAGTTTCCATCAGGCACTTGAATTGCATCAATAACACCACTAGGCAGCCCAGGCATTTCTTTTGATATGCGTGCCTGCACTGGATTAACCGGCTTGCTTACGTCAGGAATGAAAATCATAGCGGGCTCATTGCCAATAAGCATTGAAAACGCCCTAGAAAGCGCATCAACTTGGTCATCAAACGTACCATTAGGAAACATACGCATCTCACTGATAAGCGCATCATTCCAATCAGCCTTAAGCATGACCACATTACCGACATTGATCTGAGCAGCAAACGGCTCAGCCCTTACCACCTTATTACCAGACTCAGGTGTAGCCTTAACTGAAAATCCAGACAGACTACGCACCAAATATTTAACCTGAGTTAATCCCGCTTGCCCAGGATCTTGCGGAATAGATATGCGGCAGTTATCACCATCACGAGCCGCTGTATTAACCAATGCAGCATCTCGCTCATCAGGCGACACTCTTATGCGCACCATATCAGCGATAATGCACCGACCATCAGCTAAGCGTCCAATCTTAGCGCCAGCAGTAAAATCACCCGTTGTAGAAGCTGCAAAATCCCAACCTCTCACCCATTCGGTCACACCATGCGGAATAGCCTGCACAACGCTAATATTGTCCGGCTTGATAATACCACCCGCCAAAGGCGAAGGTATCTGCATATACTGGCCAGCAAATGTATAGGGATCTGCTTGCTCCATTGCCCTTAGTTTTTCTATAGTGTGCATCTCAGGCCACAAAGCAGTTCCATCAGGCTTAATAGCCGATAAACAAACATGATGCCATTCTTCACCACTACCACCTTCTAGTAAAAAACCTGTCATATCATTTTCATGCAAACGCTGCATTATCACTATAATTGGTGTTGTTGGTGAGTTAACACGCGAAGCAATAGTGTTATTAAAGCGGGTATTAATGCGGCTTCTCATTGTATCTGAGAATGCATCATCGGGCTTCAATGGGTCATCAAGTATGAGACAACCCTCAAAACCATCACACGGACTATTTGTACCCGCCCTCTCACGAGTTTTAGCGCCAGCTCCGAATCCAGTAATTGGCCCACCAGTAGACGTTGCATACAAGCCGCCACCTGCCATCGTGTACCATTTCTTTTTACTATCCGAATCAGTTCTAATAGCCACCCCAAATATACGCTGGTACTCTTCAGACTTGATTAGCTCTCTTATCTCACTTGAATTATCTAGCGCTAGATCATCAGAAAACGATAAATGAATAAATTTAGCGCCCGGATTATTAGCCAATACCCATGCCACAAACATTTTAACGGCTACGGCTGTTTTCCCATATCTAGGGGGGATATTGATAATAAGTCGAGTAATATTACCTTTTACCACCTCAACCAACGCATCAATGATCTCATAAAAATGAGGCGTCATAATGAATTTACGCCCAAATTGATGCTTAAAGAAATACCTTATAAAAAAATCAAATTCGTTAATCAATCTGGCTTTAAGATCAATTTCTTTTCTATCAATATTCATCATCTAGTTCGCCGTAGTAAGCCAGCTTAAGTTCATGCGCAGGGATATTGACCAATGACACTGAATGACTTTGTGCAATAGCCGTATTGCTGTTGTTAATCACTGTAGTAGGCTCTTTACCAACCAAACCATCACGAGACTTTTGAATCGCAGATCCAGCAGCATTAATGTCCTGAAAAGAAACATTATCAATGCCAATCTGTTTAAGCTTTTTAATAGTCATATCTATAACCAGCCTTTGCGCCTTATCGCACAATTCAAGATCACGGAGCTTTTTGTCAACAATGCTGTTGAAAATATCAAGCTCTGTTGAATTAAAGGTTGATTTTTCTTTTTCTATCTCTTTATCTAGTTGTTTAGATTGAATAACTTTTTCAACAAGTGTTGAATTTTTTCCTTTTAGCCAGCCCTCTTTTTTAGCTTTCTTGCTTATGCCGCTTCTATCGGTAATGCCTATCTTCTTTACCTCAGGCGTTTCAATAATTTCTGCTAGGGATAGTCCTTGCTGATAATAAGCCCTAACAACCTCCCAATCCTTTTCACTATATGCCATTTCTAAACTCTATAAGCTTCTAATGCACAAAGCGTGCTGTCACTACCAAATCAATGCAAATAAAAAAGCCCCTTAACGAGGCTTTTCTATATCCACTCCTACGCCCTACTTATAGTCGTCATCAATACTTGCATGTCTAAAAAGAGATGGTGTAAATGGCTGCAACACACGTTCTCTAATCAAAACCTCTTGCGGCATTGATATTGATTTTTTTGGGTTAACAAAGCACTCAAAGACATGACCATACTTTTGTACAGACGCCCCGCACCAGCATAATTCGGTATGCTCACCTATCACCTCAGCACCGCAATTTGTACAGCGGTACCGAAACTCTCCTTCATCTGTCATTTGCTCAATAATACGACCTGCACAATGCTTGCAGACATGATCAATTAATTCCCATCCCATCAATAACTAGCCTCAGCGATAGGAGTTGGGTTAACCATACCAAACCAAACAGCCTTAGGTGCAGTCCGTAAAATAGATAAATAGACTTCCATTAGCGACGTTACCTTATCAAGCTTTCTAACTTGAGTGGTTTCACCTGCATCAATAGCGCATGAGACATAAGCAGAGCCCACTTCCTTGCAAAAAATAGGCGGCGAACCTTTTGCATTTTTGCCTATCAAAACTTCGCGCTCACGGTTGTAACAACTTACGCAGATTGAGCCACGAATTAATCGATTTGCACCTTTTTGGCATCTTGAGCACAATAGCTTACCCAGAAAGCAGGATGTTGAATTACTGCAAGCACCGGCATGTTTAGCGCCGACTTGGCATGACTTGCATGTAAATCTAAGTCCTTCTTTTAAACCCACAGGAGACATAGCCTCCGTATACATTCGTGCACAAAAATCAGTTGAATAAGTGCCTAATCCTTTTGGACAAGTAAAGTAATCGCCCAAAGCCCCGTCATATTTAAAATAGCTAATATCCATTACTAGTCTCCATAAAAAAGCGGCATGTTTACAACTCTCTCAATTTCGTCAGAAGACTATTAGTCGTCCTGCCTTAAACCCCTCACAACTACGTTAAATACCAACTCTTTACATGACCGCTATTAGCATTGCATTAGTGACAAAAGAGACAATAAGCCCTGCGGTAACTACTTTTAACTTAAACAATAACGCGCTATTTTCTTGGTACATTTCTTTTGCTAATTCAGAATATCAAAAATAATAATCTTCCCTTTCATGATTTATAAGATCATAACAATCCTCAACCCTTGCCCACTCCCCTGTATCGCATTGCTCCATAGCGCCAAACTTATAAAATCCTTGGTTGTATCGTTTCATTTAGATTAATCCTGTGTATTTTGAAAATTGAAAGGCTAATAAAGACACAATGACTATAAGTAGTTTAGTCACTAGTTTATTTGAGCTTGAAAGCTTTGATTTTATGTCGGATATAAGATATTTCTGATCAAACACATCCTCTAAAGCATTATCAAGTGCATGCTCAACACTATCTAAGGCTTTGCTGTGATCTTCATAAGTAACCCAATAACCATCAGGATCTGTGTAATATTCCATCATTCCATTCTTACAGTTGTAGCGATTCATTAATTATCTTCTTCTCTTGATTTTGAGGACTTACAAAAACGACTATCTTTTTTGCAGATGTCATAGATCAATACCGGCAGCATTAAAACTAAGACAATGAATTCAATGAAATTTATAATCTTTACCACGATCACACCTATATCAATCATTCTCTGTTATTCTTCGCGGCCATATACATTAGATAACCTGTAAAAAATACCGTAGTTACAACTATTATTAATACCTCTGTATTCATTTTTGTTTACTCCTCAGGGGATAAGTATCTATATTTATGCGCCATAACGCCTGCATCGCGCATGTGTTGGTTAGTTTGCTTCTCCCAGCCTGTTAATGCCTTAAATGCAGCGCTATTAACTTTTCCGGCTGGTTTTTCTATAATTACTTGCCTATCTTTATTCGCAAGGTAGGCAATTAATAATTCTGCTTCTCTAATACATGAACCGACATTAACACCGGTACGTTGTATTGCGCCCTTTGTTACCGCTTTGTTATGCCAAACATGCTTATTGGAGGGTAATTCAACCACGATAGCGGCATACTTAAAGTTATCGATAACCTGAATTGCCCCCCAAAAATCCGTTTCAAACACCTCGGTTAGCTTGCCATTGTCTGAAAGAGCAATTCCAGTGTGGCGACCTGGATCAATGCCTATGACTTTCATACATCAAAAAGGTATATCGTCATTAAAGTCTTCATAAGCAGGTGGCACTGGCGGCATCGTTGGATTATTAGGCTGTGCCTTACCATAAGCGCTTGCTTGCTGACTGGCTCTAGCATCATTGCCACTATTACCTTGCTGTCCACAAAACTGAAACTCTGATACCACTATCTCAGTCACCCAATGCTTAACGCCGTCTTTTTCATAGCTACGAGTACACTGCTCACCCTCAACATATATCAGACTGCCTTTTTTAAAGTGCTCGGCAATCACCTCTGCCCGCCTACCAAAGCTAACCAACCTAATCCACTCGGTTTTATCCTTAATCTCGCCAGTGGCTTTATCTGTCCACCGCTTAGAACAGGCTATCGAAAAATTAACGACAGCCGTGCCAGTGGGTAAATAACGCAGATCAGGATCAGCACCCAAATTGCCCATGAAAACGCACTTATTAATAGACATACTTTCCTTTTTAGATTGATTAAATTGTTTTTAAGCGTGGTAAACTGGTATAAAAATTAAAATAACTAGGATTACTTATGGCTGCTATTACTTTTGATACTTTAAAATATGCTAATAGACTTAAAGCTGCTGGCGTGCCTGATAGACAAGCAGAAGCTGAGGCAGAAGTCTTAGCAGAAGCACTTGAAGTTAACCTTAAAGAGTTAGTCACTAAAGAAGACTTATTGGCTACCCAAAAAGATTTACACCGCGATATTGATGATCTACGTCGTGATATAGATGCTAGATTTGTCCAGATGGAGCAACGCTTAACCATTAAGCTAGGTGCGCTTATGGCTTTCTCCATCGGCATCGTTGCTGCACTGGTTAAACTACTTTGATAATCAGCCAACTTAATTTCATTAGGAATCATCATGGCCACTATTACTTTCGATACGCTAAAATTTGCTAATAAACTTAAATCAGCAGGCGTACCTGATAAACAAGCAGAAGCTGAGGCAGAGGCTTTATCAGAAGCCCTTGAGGTAAATCTTAAAGAACTAGTGACCAAAGAGCATCTTGACATTAAGCTCCAGCAAGAATTAGCGCCCATACGTACTGATTTAGCAGTTATCAAATGGATGATAGGTTTAATGTTAGCAGGCGTTATCTCGCTAGTATTAAAAGCCTTTTTCCCTTCATAATTCACCTCATTAGGAATAATAATGGCCGCCATCAACTTTGATACGCACGAATTTTTTAACGAACTCAAGTCATCAGGCTTTAGTGACCAACAGGCCGAAACGATCACGCGCTTACAAAAAGCGGCTATCGTATCTACGCTTGAGCAAGCCAAGCATGAATATGATTTGGATAACGTCACTACTAAACGCGACCTAAAAGAGCTAGAACTACGTTTAACCATAAAAATGGGCACGATGCTGTCTGTCGCTGTTGCTGTTATCGCTGCACTAGTCAAACTACTTTGATAACCCGCTAACTTAACTTCACTAGGAACAGCTATGGCAACCATCACTTTTGACACCCATAAATTTGTACGTAAACTAAGGACAGCCGGACTTGAAGAAGAACAGGCGGAAGCTTTCGCAGACGCTTTTAGTGATGCGCAAGGCGAAGCAGACTTAGCTAGTAAGCGCGACATTAGCGACTTACGCCGAGATATTGATGTACGCTTTGAGCGCATCGATGGCGAACTAAAGCTTAATCGCTGGATGCTAGGCATTTTAATTGCCGGTGTCATGTCACTAGTGTTAAAGTCATTTTTTCCATCGTAGCGTCCTATGCAAGGCAAAGCAGACTTAGCGACTAAGCAAGACATAGAAAGCTTAAAACAAGAGATGAAAGTCAGCATGTCTGAGTTAAAAGTCGAGTTAATTAAATGGGTAACAGGTGCTTTAATTGCGCAAGCTGCTGTTATTGCCACATTAGTCAAACTACTTTTAAGACTTGCTAACTTAATCATCCCCAAACTCCCTAAGCCGCAGCGGCAACAGTTGTGTTGATGGTTAAACTCTGAATACAATCGCCCATGCGCTCACTGGATAAATTAATCAACCAAGGCAATAGCTCAAGAGGGATATGGTTGCTAATCAATTCTTGTAGCGACTCTTTACTCCCGCCTATGTCAGCCATAAACTTCGCTTTGCTTTGAACCAATTGATCAGAAGGAATAGAGTGAAACATACCTATTTCGGATGCCATTTGGGTAACTATCCAGCGTCTAGTTTCTCCATTTTCTAACGGCACAAGATTGATGGCGATGCTATTGTGTTGCACAGGCTCTTCGGGTTGTTTGGGCATAATTTCTCCGGCTACGGTTTTGATGCGTTCTGCCACTAAGTCTTCGAGTTCTTCGGGGGTAAATTCCAGCTTAAGGGGTTCGGCTGGAATGGCTTGCTTTTTTAGGGGTAGTAACTTCATGCCTAAAAGACGCGCTGCTTCTGCTAATTTACCTGCAGGGATGTTTTTGTAAGTGGTGATACCGTAATGCTCATAAATCTTGCGATACAAAATTGGATAAGCTTTACCATCGCTTTTGCAGAACGCTTCAATGGATTTTTTAAACTGTGCGGCTTCGGCTTCGCTGATAAACGGAGAGGCGAGTGACTTTAGGCCGTATTGGGGTTTTTGGAGTTGTTGAAGCTTAGCTTCTAGTTGATCAAAAGCATTGATATACGACTCTTTCCATTTAGCCGCTTCTTTGCCAGTGAAGCCCATCGCTAAAAATATAAAGCCGTTTTTAGTCATCTCATAGTAAATTTCAGGCTTACCATTAGCTAACTCGTTGATTCGTTGGCACTCCTCAAAATTGAGTTTAGCAAAATCGACTGAGCAGTCTAAATTTCTAATGGCCTTGATAACATTGTCATGGCGTTTGCCAAAAAATTCAGCAACTTTAAGTGAAGTGGTTTTGATAACGCCATTGATTTCAGCAACGTCTGGGCGTAATTCGGTTGTAACTTGAGATTGATTATTCATTTGAAACTCCTGTCTAATGGATTTAAACCACCGACCGAAGCTACCAAACTTTGGGCGGTGGGTAATGTATCAGGTTGGTAGATCGGAGACAGGACCCGACAGGCCGTTAAGCCTCCCAATACACCACCCACCATAAAGTGAAGGGCATAAAAAAAGCCACGAACCTTTCGGCGCGTAACTTCTGCGCCTGTCTTACACGAGCTACCAAACCCGCCTGCCCAATGTGGGGCAGTGGGTAAATGATAGCTGGGGTTCGTAACTTTGTCAAAATTTACACAATTATTTACAATGCTTATAAAATACTTATAATTGCTGCTATGAACGAAATTAACTGGAATCCTAAAGCGCTTAAGCAAATAGAAAAGATCAAGGATAGTAAGGCACGAAAGCGTGTTTATACTGAATCGCAAGCCTTGTCTGATTTTCCACATTGTCAGGGCGTAAAAAAGCTGGTCAACCATGAATACAGCTACCGCTTGCGGGCTGGCAATTACCGAGTGTTTTTCGAGTTCGACGGCGATGTTCATATTATCAACATTGAAGAGGTGAAAAAACGTGATGAAAGCACTTACTAACTACCAAATGATTAACGGAGCAGACGGCAGGCCAGCGTTTGTTGTGATGCCTTATGCCGATTTTGTAAAAATTCCAGGAGCAATTGCTCCCGGCATGATTCCAAATGCTGTCGTCGGCAAGCGCATCATGGAAGATATGAGCATGTTGCAAGCTTGGCGTGAATACTTGCTGTTGACACAAACTGATATGGCGGAGCGTATGGGCATCACTCAAGCTGGTTATGCACAAATCGAATCTGCCAAACGCCCACGCAAGGCCACGCTGGAAAAAGCGGCGACAGCGTTGGGTATTTCTTTGGCGCAGTTGGCGTACTAGGGGCTTATTATGACCATTCACATTGAAGACATGGCCAGTATGGATTTTTCCGATGTCACTACCGGAAACAGGATGCGCCCCATTCACCCTGGCGAAATTCTGCGAGAAGAATTTTTGATTCCGCTGGATATGAGCGTCAACGCCTTGGCTATTGCTTTGCGCGTTCCTGCAACCCGTATCCATGAAATTGTTAAGGAGCGTAGAAGTATTAGCCCCGACACGGCTTTGCGTTTGGCTAGGTACTTTGGCGCATCTGCCGAATTTTGGCTTAACCTGCAAAGTTCTTATGACTTGCGCTTGGCTAAGCAGCAGATTCTTCCAGCCATTGAGCAAGAAGTATTGCCACGCGTAGCCGCTTAAAGACTGGCTCAAAGAGCATTCAGAGGCATAGGCTAATTGAAAACTCATATCGAGATATACCCAAAAGCAAGCCAGTATTCCTGAGTGCGCCTAACCCCTTCGTAGTGCATCAACTTGAGCATATCGCCTTCATAGCCGTGTGAGCTTCTTGACACGCGGCCATCAAGCAAATCATGACAGCTTGAGCAGCAGAAAGCCCCATGGAGATCACTGACTTTCATACCCATGCCACCGCCGTTTAAGTGTGCAAGCACTACGGTTTCTGTTCTGCGATTACAAACGCCTGGTATTCTCACCAAGCATTCTTGATTTTTAGCCGATTGACGTAATTTATTCATGCGTAAGCCAAAACCTTGCTGACTAATAAATTCATATCATCCTCGCTGTAGTAAGTTAAGTAATCGCTCAAAATAACCGTAATGGCCGTATTGAATAAACTATCAAATTCGTCTTGTTTCATTTTGGCAAAGCTGATCGATTTAGCTCTTTGCACCACGTTATTGCGCTTGTTAAGCTCAAGTTCCCAATGCCCACAGGCGATAATGACTTCTTCCCTAAAACGCTCAAAAGACTTAAAAACCCGAATGTTGTTGTGAAACACTTCTGGCTGTTCGTAGTTTTCATAGGCAAGGTTCAGTAAGCTAAAAAACTTGCGGTGCATAGGTGCGTTTCTTGGCTGCGTAATTTCAGCCTTGTATAACTCATTAGCTCTAAAACCTTCCATAGCCTCTGCCGATACATCATCTGCAGGACAAAAGGTGTCATAGAGTTTTCTTAGCCAAATCGTAGTCATTTAATTTTCAATAAAAGAACAGCTAAGCTAAAGCCCAATGCGGCTGCTGTAATCGATAAGCTTATCGCCAAAGCAATCACAGGAAAGCCATCTGCGCTTAGTAAAAACTCAAAATATGACTGATTAAAACCCTTCATGATTAATCCCTAAAATGACCACCATCAGCCAACTAAAACGCCAGCCAAATGAGGTTGATTCGATCCACGGCAACAGTGTCCAGTCGGCAGGATGGGGTAAGATGGCATATTCGATCATAAAATACCCTTGTTTTAGTGATAGTTTTCTAACATCAAACTCGCTTTTTCAAGTAGCTGATGATTATATTTTGCAAGCTCAATGCGCTCAGCCTCACGATCAAGAATATCTTGACGCTTTTTGTCCTCAAGCATTTTTTGCCCATCTTTCATAGCCTGACTAAGCTCACGCCACTTTGACTTTAGGTGCTGCGCATTGTTAGGCATTTCAGTTACTTTCCCGGTCAACAATCCAGCAATAACACCAGCATCTTTAGGAGCTGGCAGATACTTATCAGCAATCTGTTGTGTAATGCGTCCTGCTAACACGGCTTTTTGCAATACCGGCTCAATCATAGTCTTGTCATAGCCTGTGCAGACTTTCCAGACAACAGGCGCTTGCATAATTGACGCTTCGCTGCATAAGCGCTCATAAGCGCCCTTAAAGGCCATACGTGCAGCAATTCTGTCGCCCTCGGTGATTAAATCAAAAGCCACTGCATAAGCAACTGCCATCTCCTCTGTCCAGACAACTGTCTCATCCTCTGACCTTGGCATCATTGCCCACGCTTCATCAGCGCTAAGGCGTTTATTATGCGCACTTAGCAGATCAACAATGTCAGCAGGTACTGGTGCATAACGACTGGTTTTGCAATGATGCCTAAGAGCCGCAAGCACTGGTTCAATGTCGTAATCCTCAAGACTACTGAACGCTGATACCATTGCGCGTTGCGATAACACTCTACCGGCTGCCAATACCTCATGAGCATCAGCCCAAGCCTCTGAAAATTCGTTAAAGTCTCGCTTGTTCATATCTAATCTCTGTCGAAGTTGAATCTATTGCATCACCTATATTGCCATCAGGGTATAAATACACTGGGCGCTGCATAGGTTGTTTTACAAATCCTGAGTTTTTGCCAAAAGCAGAATTATTTGCTTTTTGATTTTGCCAATTCCATCCAGAATTAAAACTTTGCCAGCTCCGCTCAATACAGATCCTTACAGCATCGCTAGGCGTAATCTCTGCTTTCAAAGCCTCTCTTTCGAGAGCTTTAATCGCAGTTTGAGTAAGCTTTGTTTTCCTAATCTTCAAAAAGTCCTGAACCAAAACTAGGTCGATACCCAATGCAAGAAGCGCGGCGGTTTCAAAGTTTTGTTTTTTTGTCGGTGTCGTTTTGTTTTCTAGATTTTTTTTCGATGTAGCGTTAGCTACATGCTTTTTCTCTTTTTCTGTATCTGTATCTGTATCTGTATCTGTATCTGTATCTGGGGGCGTTACTGTAACGTTACATGCTATTTTTTTTCTCTCTCTATGCCTTGCAACCCGCTCCGCACTTGAGTCTGATATAAATTGACGCTTATCCCAGTTAAGAACATTATTAGATTTATCAATAAAACCCTTTTCAATAAAAATATCTTTTGTAACCTGCCATTCTTCGTTACTAATCCTTAGTTGAAACGAAACTTCATCATCTTGTAACGTTACATTGCCGTTACATCTAAGACACAAAACCATAATTAATCTTCTTTGGTTTTGCTCACTCATCATTTGAACCTTAGGATCAGTTAAAAACTCTGCATAGAGCCTGAACCACAGATTAGACATAAATAAAATTCTTCATGCTGTTACTCCGATAACCCGACAAAAAATGGCGTAGCAACATGGTCGGAGACATGCTTTCGAGCGCCCTCTAGCTACGCACAAACTGTTAAAACTCTTTACCCCTAAAGGGCGGGGATTTTCACCGTGTTAAACTAAGCTCTCTTACCAACCACGTTTAACTAGGATCAATCCCCATGAACGAACACACTAAACTTGAACTACTTAAAATTGCCGCGACCTTGACAGCCGCTTCATCTAGCAATAAACACTCAAACCTTGTTAAAACTGAGTTTGAGCAATATTGCTTTTACCTCTTTAAAAACTTTGACAAGCTAGGATCTATAGAAAAAATAACTAGCGAAGACCAAAATTAACCTTTGACATAAGGCTATTTAACGCCTGTAAAATAATGTAATCAGCCAAAAAATTAGGATGTTGTTGCTCAAGAAATTCAAATATTTTTCTTTCCATTTCTGCTATAGCTTCAACATCCCTTTTGATTATTAAGCCCACCTTGCTTAATTTAGAGCTTTCTTCAGTCATCTAATCCACCTGTTTAAACTTACTGCATTCACGCAGCTCAGAACCGCCATAGAAGACGTGATAATTGGCTTTGTTACCCAATACCACCACTAATTCATTAAGTTGCTCAGTAGTTGCGCCCTTATTGACGTAATGCTCATAAGCCTTACATCTGCCAATACCTTTGCCATCGCCTACAGTGTCTTTGATAAAACCACGACACCTAGCGCAACACGCTTTAATACGTAAAACTACTTATCCGACTGAGTCGGATTGTTACCGGCAACCCTTAGGATTAAAGTAGCCTCACGATGTTTTTGAATAGCCCAGTTGCCAAGAATTTCATCAACTAGCTTGGTGCGACATTCACCACTTGCTGAACAATGACCATCTAAAACATCAACAGTAAAACGCGGCAATTGCACTCTAAGCTCTACAGTTTCTCTAGCCATTACTTAACCCTTAAAATTTAAAAATACCCTTATGTTAAAATCCGACTTCTCACTTCCATCAACTAACACAAGGGTGAAACTATGGACATGCAAAACGTCCGATCTAAAGCAATTAAAGCAATTGGCTATGACGATCAAACCAGTCGCTTATTTATTCAATTCACACATAACCCAAAAATCTATCATTACTACCAAGTGCCTAAAGCTATCTACTCAGGTTTTATGGCAGCCAGTTCTAAGGGTGATTACTACAATAGTTACATTCGCGACCATTACACGGCCGCCTAACGACAACAAAATCACTGTGCACATATTCTTGTCCTGTAGACGTATGTGCGCCGTATTTAACAATAAGCTCTTCAAGCGCATTTATTTCTTTGTCAAAACAAGTTGTCCAAGACGTTTCAACCTGAAAACCAAGGTCAGGCCTATCGGTAATCAAGCAATAGTTATTGCCCAGCATCGCCAAGATGGCTTGATTAATAATCCGAACATCCGCCTCATCCATTGTTATTTTCCAAAGTCGAGTATCTATCTCTTGGATAGAGTGAATCCATCATTTCAGTATCGCTAAATCCATGGCTATCTTGAATTGCTCTTACTCGTTCAGGTCTTGGGATCTTGTTGCCGTTAACCCAATCTGAAAATGTAGAGTCAGCTACGCCCACAGCTTTTGACGCTTTTAATTGCGTAATGTAAATTTCTTTTAACTTTAGGAATATGTTCATGTTTAGATTATCCACCGATAAGGGATTTAATGCAACTATCAATTGTGGATTCGATAAAGAATATAATCCACTGATGGAATATTTAGATTATGCAAAGCGATTAAAGGGATTACAGATTGATAAAGGGATAAAAACTCAGATAGAGCTATCCGCTTGGATGGGTTTTTCTAAATCAATTATTAGCGCATGGATGAGAGGCGAAAAAATACCCTCTATGGACACAGCTTTAAAAATAGCAGAAATGTTTGGCATTTGTGTCGAATGGCTATTAACAGGCAAAGGCCAAAAATACCCCAACGACCCGCCAGACTTACGAAACGTCATCGACGTGACTCACCTAAGCCCAGATCAGATCCAAGCCGTTAAGCTCATCATTGCCCAATTTGAGCAAACAAATCCGCCTAAATATGAACAAAAACTGTTGACAGCGCCTGCTGAAAATGCGGGGGGGGGGCATCTGAGCAAGCTCAACAGCCTCAAGCCCAAGATAGACGAGTAACCAACCATCAACGCTTCATGAAAAATTTACATGGAATGATTAGATCGACCTGCAGTAGCGAGTGAGTCGTCGCAGTTATGGTAATTGGAGTATAATAAATACACAGGAAATTATAAGATTAAGTGAATGCTAAAATGAGCCATGCTACCTTTCAAATTATTTATGATGGCCCGGCGCTTGAAAACGGCACTATGGATGTCAAAGATTTAGCACCCGCTCTTTTAGCTTTAGGTGAGGCGATTGAGCAAGCTAATTTTTCTACAAACCATCAAAAAGCCTCAGTTGTTTTAAATGTAAGAGCCTCATTTAAAACGGGATGCTTCGGAATAGAATTTGTTGAGCGCCCAGTTTAACCAATAACTTTCAGCATCCGTGCCGAAAGTCATTAGTTTATTTTGTCAATGCAGTTTATTGGCAAAGCTCATCCAGCTAACCAGAAAGATTCCGGTAAACGATACGAAGTGAAGCGAAAGCGACACACCTTGGGGTACTTCGCCAGCTCCAAGCTCTGTGGTCGAAATGTATGACCCCCTCATCTGGTTGAGGTGTAAGCATGAGACTGAACGACCTTCGTACTCTTAGCGAGGCACATATAACGGGAGCAATCCCAGAGGACATTTTGTTATGCCTAATGGTGTTTTTGTTTTAGATACCACTAAAAAGCCGATGACTCCGTGTTCACCAGCACGGGCTAGGCAATTATTAAGGGATCAAAAAGCCGCTGTTTGGCGACGTGTTCCCTTTACTATTATTTTAAAGGTTGCGATGCCTGATGCCATTGTAAAGCCATTAACGGTTAAGATTGACCCGGGTTCAAAAGAAACAGGCTTAGTCTTAGTGGATAAGGATAACCGCGTTATGTTTGCAGCAGAACTAACGCATCGTGGGGGTGAAATTAAGGCGTCTTTGCTTTCGCGTCGCTCAATACGTTCAGGTCGCCGTAGCAGGAATACGCGTTATCGTGCGGTACGGTTTAACAATCGTGCTCGCGTTAAAGGTTGGTTGCCACCGTCTTTGGATCACCGTATCCAGACAACAATGACCTGGGTTAATCGCTTTCAGCGCTGGGCTTCTATTGAAGGTATAGCAGTAGAGCGTGTTAAGTTTGACATGCAACACATGACAAACCCTGATATTTCAGGTGCTGAGTATCAACAAGGTACATTAGCAGGTTATACCGTTAGAGAATATTTGCTTGAAAAGTGGGGGCGTCATTGCGCCTATTGCAACAAAGACAAGGTACCGTTACAGATCGAGCATGTGATTCCTAAGGCTAAGCGAGGCTCTAATAACATTAGCAATTTAACGATCTCTTGTGGTCCTTGCAATGATCGCAAAGGTACAAGAGATGTTTCAGAGTTTCTAGCAAGAAAACCTTTAGTATTAAAGCGCATCTTGACTCAACTTAAGAAACCTTTATCTGATGCCGCTGCCGTTAATGCGACGCGCAATAAGCTTTTTGTGAGCCTACTCAATACAGGTTTACCGGTAGAAACCGGTACGGGCGCACAAACTAAGTTTAACCGTATACGCTTAGACTATCCAAAAGCACATTGGATTGACGCAGCTTGCGTAGGTGAGTCTGGTGAAACCGTTACACTGAAACCAGATCATAAGCCATTACTCATTAAAGCCATGGGACATGGTTGCCGGCAAGTCGTTAGAGTGAATAAGTATGGTTTTCCTTGTGCAAACCCCAAATCAACTAAAACAGTTCTTGGGTTAAAGACAGGGGATTTAGTAAAGCTAGAACAAACAAAAGGCTTATATATTGGACGTTATACGGCTCGTGTTTCTGCCATAAATGCCGCAAGAAAGACTGTATCTCTTATGATTAACAAAAAACAAATCTGGTTTTCTGCAAAACTAGCCACATTATTGCAACCCGCTGATGGATATTGCTATGCTTAAAAGACAAAATACACTGGGCGATTTATTTAACAGCGCAGGCGCTCCTGCTCTATCCCTGAATGTTACCTGCGTAATTGCGATGGCCAACATATCAGGTACGCAAGTCGCTGGCGGGTCGTTACCCGTCCATGGGTAACTTCAATGACGGACTCAGGCTTAAAAATGGAATATGTCATTTTAAAAGTCATTAGCCATGATAGAAAGCCTAGTCAGGCATCAATTTTTTAAAATGTAGCGATAGTAACCATCGCTACACATTGATAAAGGTTTAAAAAACTAGATAAATAACCGCACTTAAAGCGGGAATTATTAAGAGGCAATGCTGTCTAAGTTGGCACATTGTGGACAAACATCCCTATTAAACTTACTATACATAAACCTTTAGTAGTAATTCTATGCATAATCATTGCAGGTAAAAATATGGTTATTATCGATTTTTCAAAAACATCAAAACAAGCATTTATAAATGGGTTTTCAAAAGGGCTTGCGGCGCCCGTCATGTTATTTGGAAGCTTTGACGCGCCACCTTTAGTAGAAATAAAACAAATATATGCTCAACCAATTAGTGATGAAAACGCACTGCAAAGTGATTGGTATAAAATTGGCACAGACATTAATAATGTAATATCTCGATATGACTCAAAAGTCAGTACAGAAAAATAACAGAAGGGCTATTAAGCAAACTGCTACTAGCCAATCTTCTTTAACCCATTATCAAGGCCCCATTCCTCCCCCTGATATTTTAAAGGGATTAGATGATTTGGTGCCAGGCACGGCGGCAAAATTAATTCAATTAGCGCTTGAAGAATCCGCACATCGAAGAACATTAGAAATTAAAGTTGCAGACGCTAATATTTCAGCTCAACAAAAACAAACAGAAATTAATCTAAAACAAACAAAAGCTGTATTTACAAGTGATCTCTTAGGACAAATATTTGGCTTTTTAGTTTGCATTACTTCAATAGGCTTATCAGGTTATTTAGGATATAAGGATCATGAAGCATTAGCTTTTGCAATTGCCGCTATTCCCACAGCTGCAATTATTAAAGCATTCATTATAAAAAAATAATTAGCTAAGTTAAACAACTCAACTTGACATCAAACCGCTTAACTGCGGTTTTTTTACACCCACTTAAAAAAATACTCAATCACCCATCCTGCCTTGTGCGAGTTTTTGCGACTAATATTTCATACCTCAATGCCTCATAGCCTCTCTAGCAGCTTGAGCAAGGAAACCTGAGCGTGTTGCCCCGTGCGCTTTTGCATAACTATCAATCTCACTGACTAAACTTTGTGGCATAGAGATATTTAAGCGCACGGGTTTAGTATCAAGCTTTGTAACATCCACATCAATTAATAACCAAACTCCATCAACATAATCAGCATCCGTCACTAGCTTATCTAATGAACTAGGCTTAGGTAACTCTAAGTTTTGACCCTCGCACCATAGCTCAATAGCCTCCTGAACCATGCGAGGCAAATCTTGCCAGTCATCAGCCGCAGAAAAACACCCAGGAAAATCGGGGATAGAAACACCGTGGGCGTGAGCTGCATCGCCTAAATGGATATACACAGGATATAACATAAAATCTCCTACCAGTCCCAGCCGGCTTGTTTGTAAATATTACGTAAAGTACCTATTGCCAAATCCTTGCGCGGATGTGGCACGACGACATGGCCAAGCTTAGTGGTGTGCGCAAATTTTTCATGATCGCCTTTGCCACCCACCTTAAACCAACCTTCTTTTTGTAAACGCTTAATAATGTCTTTGCTGTTCATACCCTAAATTATACACACAAATACACAATAAAGCTAAACAAGCCTACTCAAAACAAATCCTCCTCACACATCCTGCCTTGTGCGGGGTTTTGTAAATGTCCGCTAGGCGGACATTTAAAGATTTTGCGCGAGTGTATGACTGATGACTCTAAAATATTTATTAGTCCTCATGCTAAAAAGCGAATGACAGAACGGAACATTACCCTTAAGCAGGTTTTAACCTGTATAGAGAAAGGCAGGATTAGCGAATCACCCTATAGAGACATAAAGGGAGATTGGCGGTGTATAATTGATCATTACACATCAGGCAGCGCAGTAACCGTAGCAACTGCCTTTAAATATAATAATAACGGAGAGTACATAGTTGTTGTGACTGTGTTTTGAATGAGGCTGGTAATATGTATCACTATCAAGAAAGCGGATTAAATAACATTTGGCTTGTTAATGGCTACACTACGCTAGACGACCCTGAGTATGGGCGGTGCGTGTCCATTACTGATGTCTTTGGATTAAATAAAGCTATTGCTCATAACCTTATCTACAATAAGCCTACACTTAGCGGGGAGGAGTTTAGATTTTTGCGTAAAGAACTCGACTTATCGCAAAAAGCTTTAGCCGACTTGATCGGCAAAGATGAGCAGTCAGTTGCTAGATGGGAAAAAAGCGGTAAAGCCCCCAAGTGGGCAGATAGAATGCTAAGAGCCTGTTTAATTGAGTTTTATGGTGAGGCAACAGGTATTTTAGAATTGATAGCTAGAATTAAAGATATTGATGAAAAAGAACAGGAAAAAGAAATATTTAAGGATTATGATTCGGGCTGGAAGCGAGCCGCTTAAATAATATCACTCTATTAACCCGCACTCAGCGGGTTTTTTAATACCACAAGCCCCTTAACTGGGGTTTTTTGTGCCTTTTAAAGGTGATATGCGTTCACCTTTAACTTTTAAGCTGCCCAATCCAGCTCAATCTTAAACTGTAGTCCTGCTTTAATAGCGAGCGATAGCAGCATATCTAGGCTAAACTTCTTCCATTGACCACGAACTAAGTTAGATACCCGAGATTGAGTAATCCCAAGCCTTTCGGCAACTTCTTCTTGCGTTAAGTCTTTCTCTATAATCCACAGTCTTAACTTGGCCATCAAATTAGCACGAATCTGCAATACTTCGGCCTCATGGGGCGGAAAGCCAAGGGCTATAAATAAATTCTCGCTAGCCTCAATAATTTCTGTCATTACTTTTCTCCAATTTGCTTAAAGCGTAACCTAGCTAATTCAAGATCACGCGGGGCGGTTTTCTGGGTTTTTTTCTGAAAACAATGTAATACATATACGCCCTCAGGCAGTGCCGCTAAATAAACAACTCTAAATATCCCGTTTGCTCTTATTCGTATCTCACGAACGCCAGCACCAATACTAGGCATAGGCTTCCAGTCTGATGGATTAAGCCCTAATTGGACTTGATAAAGCTCAATACCAGCATCACGCCTAGCATCTTCTGGAAAATCCCGAAGATCGTCTTTGCTGACCTAAGAATATAGTTTTTTTCATAAGCCAATTATAAATCCTACTAACATTTATACAAGTTTTTATATATTTATAAGCCCCATCCTGCCTTGTGCGGGTTTTTTTACACCCACTTAAAAAATACTCAATCAATCAACCACTTAAATTATTTTACTGGGTTTTGTTGAAATAATCCACTATCAGTGGTTGACTTAATCCACTAACAGTGGATAATATCCCTCAACAGCCCAGCAAGCTGAAAAGATTTTAGCTTGCCAAGCTTTCTCCTAGGCCCGAAGGCCACACTCCGTACCCCTCGCAATGAGGGGCTTTTTTACGAATCCTTAGTGATAGGCACTGTTTTTGAAGGTCAGTGTTTATCAGTAAGAATTTTGCGGCGGGAGTCCACCAGCTCCTTAATAAGCCTGGTGCAGTCCTGAATGGTTATGTCAGTGCCGTAAAGCTAACCCGCACCGGCTAAGTGTGCGGGGTTTTTACGCATGGGATCTTAATCTTGTTCAACTGCAAGTAAAAAGCTACTTGTACAGGAAGCAGGCGAGATCCCATCCTTAAAAGTACGTACCCCGCAGAGCAACCTGCCTTAACAAAGCAACCTTTATTGCGCTGGACAGCTCCAGCGCACCTTATTGGAGAAAAGAAATGAGCATTAAAAAAGACTACGCCAATAGAGCAACTCTATTAACCCCAACAGAAGACTATGACAACCACTGGCACAGTGATCTTGCAATGGCACGTAAAGGTATTATTGCTGCTATTGTCGTGATAATAGCCGCACTTACTCTTTCAGTCGTATCTTACGCAGCCCAAGCTCCTGCAACTCAATCAGTATCAAGCCAAAGCTTGGTTGATCAAAACGGAGAAGAGTAATGAACGCAGTAGTAAAAATTCAAGAAAACAATGGCATACAACCTATTGGTGCAGCGGAACTTGTTAGAAATCCATCCATGATGGATCAATTTAACGCCTTGGCCTCTGTTATGGCAGGCAGCAAAGTAACAATTCCTAAGCACTTGCAAGGCTCTACAAGTGATTGTTTTGCTATCGTATTACAAGCAGCACAATGGGGCATGTCGCCGTTTAGCGTTGCCCAAAAGACCCATTTAGTAAATGGTGTGCTGGGCTATGAAGCGCAATTAGTCAATGCAGTGATACAAGCATCAGGAGCAATTACCGGGCGCTTTCATTATGAATACACTGGAGAAGGCGAAAACTTAGCCTGCCGTGTAGGCGCAATTATTAGAGGCGAATCAGAAGTAGTCTGGAACGAATGGTTAACAGCTCGATCTGTAGCAACAAAAAATTCACCTTTATGGAAAACAAACCCAAAACAACAGCTCGCTTACTTGCAAGTTAAAAACTGGGCAAGACTGTATTGCCCAGGCGCAATCTTGGGCGTGTATTCAGAAGATGAATTACCAGATGAAAAAATTATTAATCAAGCAGGTAGCATTGAATCAAACACCGTAATTGATATAAAGCCAGAGCCTCGCACATGTTCAGACGAATATTTTAAAAAAAACCAATCAAAATGGCGTGATCCAATCATTTCAGGGACTAAAAATGCTCAGGACGTCATTGATTACGTGGCAGCAAAAGGTTTTGTTTTTTCAGAAGAGCAGCTATTAGAAATAGATAGCTGGACACACGAAAACGATTAAGGAGATAGATTATGGAAAAACTAAATTTAGTTCAAGGTAGCGAGGCATGGCTGCAATACAGAGCAACAAAGCTTAATGCTTCAGATGCTCCTGCCATGATGGATCAATCAAAATACAAATCACGCAATGAGTTATTGCGTGAACATGCAACAGGAATTGCCCAAGAATTTGATGCACAAACTCAAAAAATATTTGATAACGGCCATCGCTTTGAAGCATTAGCAAGATCGCGAGCAGAAGAAATCATTGGAGAAGATTTAGCGCCTTTGGTTGGCTTTGAAGGTGATCTGTCTGCATCATTTGACGGTATCACCTTTATGGAGGATGTCATTTTTGAGCACAAAACTCTTAATGATGAAATACGCCAAGCTCAATCAGTTAATGATCTTCATCTTCAATATCATATACAAATGGAGCAACAACTCCTAGTGTCTGGTGCTGAAAAATGCCTATTTCATGCGACTAAATGGAGTGATGATAATACATTGCTAGAAGAGGTTTATTTCTGGTATGAGCCTAATTTAGAGTTACGCGCTCAGATTGTCGCTGGCTGGAAACAATTTAAAAAAGACCTTGAAAGCTACGTCTTTATTGAAATAGTTGAGCCACCAAAAGCTGAAGAAATAAGAGATCTTCCAGCCGTTACTATCCAAGTTAAAGGTGAACTAACACTATCAAACTTAAATGATGTAACGCCTTTATTTGATAAATTTTTAGCAGAAGCAAAAACAACATTAATTACAGATAATGATTTTGCTATTGCAGAAGCAGAAAGCAAAATAGCTAGAGAAACCGCTAAAAAATGCAGGCTTACCGCAAAAGCAGTTGTCGATCAAATATCAACAGTAAGTGAAGCCGTTAAAACACTTGAGCTTTATGCGGATAAATTTGACAAATTAGCGTTATTACAAGAAAAAGCTGTAAAAGAACAAAAAGAAACACGAAAAACTATTGCAAAGCTTGAGCGTGAATCTACATACGCGGCTTTTATTTCTGATCTTGAAAAAACCATCGCTCCAATTCGCTTGATGCTTGCCCAACAAGATAAGCCTGATTTTGTCAGCGCAATGAAAAATCAACGCAACCTAAATAGTCTTTATAACAAGCTTGATTCAGAACTTGCAAGGGCAAAAATTGCGGCAACAACACAAGTAAATGACATCCAAGAAAAGCTAAGCTGGTGCAAAGAATCATCAGCAGGTTATGGCTTTTTATTTAACGATCTACAGCAAATAATTTATAAGCAAAAAGATGATTTTAAATTACTTATTACCTCAAGAATTGAGCAACATAAGAAAAATGAATTGGAAAAATTAGAGTTACAACGTTTGCAGATCGAAGCAGAAGCCAAACGCAAAGCCGAAGCAGAACAAGCCAAAAAGCTAGAGGCAGAACGCGAAAAAGTGAGAGCCGAAGAACAGGCAAAAATCACCGAGCAACAACGACTCGATAAGCTTGAGTTAGAAGCAACTAGAGCTAAGCAAGCGCAAGAACAAGCGGCTATTGATGCTCAGCAAAAAGCCAAAGCAGAAGCCGAAGCCCTGCGCAAAACAGCAGACCATATCGAGCAAGGCGCACAATATGCAGATCGATCAGAAGATCGTAATGCTGAACTGGCAGGAGCGGCCAAGCTACGTAAACAAGCAGATGACATAGAGCTATCTTTTAAAGACGATAGCAAAGAAATTGAGCCCACGCTTATTAAGCCAATAAAAAGCAATCCCAATCAAAGTGTTCGTAATCGCATCATAAGCGCCATTGCCTTTGAATTTAACTGTTCAAATGACGATGCTTTGCAGATTATTTTAAATGAATTTGAGATTGAAATAGAGGAGTTGGCAGCATGAGCATCCAACAAAAAATAAAAGACCTAGAAAATCAAATTGAAGCTTTAAAAGCTCAAGAACATGTAGCTTACGAATGGGGCAGAGCCCCAATAATTTGTGAATTAGACGGCTATAGTTGGCACTTAGGGCCAGAGGCCTATGACGAAATGAATTGGTAAGATGCTAAGGCTTGGTGCGAGTTAGTTGGCGGTGAGTTGCCTCCTAGGGATGTCTTGCTTCAATGTTTCATGAATGAAGACATCAAGTCAGAGTTTAAAACAGAATGGTATTGGTCAAGCACCGCATTCAATGCGTCGCACGCCTGGGGACAGTCCTTCTACAATGGCACCCAGGACTTCACCAACAAGAGCATCTACAACTGCGTGCGAGCGGTCAAGAAGGTAAAGATATGAGCAAAGAAAGAGAGCTGTTGAAAAAGCACATGGTATTGGAGTAGATGATGAGTGAAGAAAGAGAGTTATTAGCACAGATAATGCGTTATTTTGCAGCAGGTGACATAGCTGTTAAAGAGTTTGAAATGAGTAGTGATATTGAGGAGACACTTCATAACGCTCAAGAACTACTAGCCCAGCCTGAGCCTGAGCCTTTATCCCCGATTGAAAAACATGAAATCTTTTTAATGAGTTTAATAGAAAATAATGGTGAAGGGTTAAAAGAATTAAAAGCATTTGACCTCGAAATATACAATAAACTAAAGGAGGTTTTTGGAAATGAGTCCTGAAAGAGAGCTCCTGCAAGAATGCTATTTTTTTATCGACAACAAAGTTACTGTCTCTAGTAAAAGGCTATTAGATCGAATAGACAAACTGCTCGCCCAACCTGAGCAAAAGCCTGAGCCTGATGAACTGGAAGATATTATAAAACAAATACACAATAACGCATTTTATGAAGGAAATTCTCATGTAATTGGTGTTAGAGATGTCTTAACTATTTTTAGAAACTATTTGAAAAGCAAAAGATATATTGAGGATTATAAAGATGAGTGAAGAAAGAGAGTTTTTGAAAAGATTTGCTGACAGTAAGTGGAATTACGATGATTGGTGCTTTTTAAAAGCCGTTGCGAAAGAACTACTCGCCCAACCTGAGCAAGAGTCACCAACCCATGAGCCTTTGCGTGATGATGAAATATGGGTAGGTATGGGAGACGAGCCACCAATCTCATGTAACGGTTTTGTGCGAGGCGTTAAGTTTGCAGAAAAAGCACACGGTATAGGAGGTGATGATGCCTAGATGTGATATATGCCATAAAACAGCACCCTACGTCAATGAACTGCTTGACTGTTATAAGACTGATAAGATTGAGGACGTTTGCCCTGACTGCAATAGAATAATAAATGTGCAATTAAGAAAGATTAAATCGGTAACTACAAGACAGAAAGGTTGATGAAAAGGTATTTCAACTTGAAATAGAGGAGTTGGCAGCATGACCATCCAACAAAAAATAAAAGAATTGCAAGACGAAATAGAGCGCCTTAAAGCGCAAGAACAACTCACAAATAACTGGAACGATGCCCCGATAATATGTGAACTTAATGGCTATAGATGGCACTTAGGGCCAGAGGCCGACGAAGAAATGAATTGGAAAAATGCTAAGGTTTGGTGCGAGTTAGTGGGCGGTGAGTTGCTGCCTAGAGAAGTGTTATTGATGTGCTATATCAATGAAGATATAAAGCCATCATTTAAAACCTCATGGTATTGGTCATCTGCTGAGTTCGATGCGACGCTCGCCTGGAAGCATTCCTTCACCACTGGCAACCAGTACTCCACCAGCAAGAGCCACACCAACTCCGTGCGAGCGGTCCGCAAAGTCCTCATTTAACCCTTTACCTATTTCCCCGCCGTTTTGCGGCGGGATAAAGATTTTAAAGATTCAACATGGCAGAAATAACCAGACATCAAACAGCAGCGTTAATGGGCATTAGTAAGTCAGCACTAGAATGGCGTATTACTAAATTGGAAGATTACAAATTCCCAGAGCCTATTAGAAAAAAGGGCGGTCATTTTTTTTATGACGAAGACGAAGTGTTTAAATTTATCGAGCTTCACAAAGATACTCATTTATTTAAGCGCGGAGCAAAGCAAGGTCATGGAAGATATGAGAGAAAACAGGTTAATTATTTTACCTATACCGGCCAACAACTACTTATTTTAATGTTTTTAAACCCACCATTACTAGACAGATTTAAGGAGATAGACCATGCAAACATTTAAGGATAACAACAAATGAAGGCGCTCATCATGATGCTATTGCTAATGCCAGCAATAACACAAGCATCAGAAATAGAGTGTTTAGCTAATATTATGTTTAGCGAAGCTAGAGGAGAAAGTGTTGAGGGTGTGATAGCTGTAGGTCACGCCTCAATCAACAGAAGCAAGGTATCTAAACATACTATTTGCAACTTGCAAGGTGTTACTAAACGCCAAGTACCTAAAGAAGTTAAAGGCAGTTACGTAGCCTTAGCTAAGTCTGCATTATCCACAAAGTCAGTGGTAGGCAAAGCCGATAGTTGGGAGCGCGGCGTTATTCCTCATCGAGCAGGATCAATAACAAGACGCATTGGTAAGCATGTTTTTTATCAGATGGCAGGGTTATGACAGATCAAGTGACTACTAAGGTTTGCAGTAAGTGCAAGGTTGATAAGCTGGTTGAGTTGTTCGGTAAGGATAAATCAAGAAAAAATGGGCTTGCTAATTACTGCAAGGATTGTGGAAATAAAAAAAACTCAGAATATTATAAAAATAATAAAGAGAAGATTCTTGGCTTACATAAAGAGAAAGAATATTTAGAAAGAAGAAGAGCGATCGAAAGAACCTATTATGCAAATAATAAAGAGAAAATAGCCATAAGGAACAAGAATTATCGCGAGGCTAATAAAGAGAAAATAAGAATTAAGGCAAAGGTTTATTACAATCGAAATAAGGCAAATGCTTGGCACCACGCGTATAGAAATAAAAATGGGGAGTACCTTTTATCTTATTACGCTAACCGCCGTAAATATGGAATTGACAATTTAACAGATGCTTATGTAGCTAGTACATTAAAGATAAAAGTTTCCCAATGCCCACAAGAACTAATAGAACTAAAACGAATTAACTTACTAATAACCCGCGAAATAAGGAATCAACAACAATGTCAAAATTAAACAATACTACCCTAAGAGCCGATCTATTAAATGTTTATGAAGAACTGCGCAATAAGTCTATTGATCCAAAGCTTGCAAAAGAACTTAATAATACGGCTGGCAAAGTAATGAACTCTGTAAAAATTCAAGTTGAATACGCTACCTTGCGTGGTGAAAAGCCAGATATTGATTTCTTAAACGTATAGGTTGGTAGCAGGAAGAATAAGCTATGAACCACCAACACTTCATCCTTAACCCATTAAAAACAAAAATTTGCATAACATGCAAAAAAGAATTTCAAACCAGAACACGGATGCGCAAAAACTGCGAAGTGTGTAAGCCAGCAGGACGCAATCCATCATTAGCTTATTTGGACAAGTTATGAAAACATCAGAAGCATTATTTAAACAGTATGGGAAAAAGTTTGTCCCTCTACTACAAATAGCAGAAGAATATTTAGGGATTACTGATGAATACTCTTTGTCTAAAAAAGCCCTTAAAAATGACTTAAATGGCATAAGGGCTTTTAGAATTGGCAGCTCTAAGTCACCTTGGGTAGTAGATATTGAACAATTAGCTGATGTTTTAGACAGCAAATCAAGGGGGTAATTAATTTACAGATGGCGTTACACATCCACATCGCCAGCATTTAAGTTGCAATATCTCGAAAGAGTATTCCAGCTACTATGTAGAGTTACCTGTTGAACATGCTGTATTGACAAGCCTTTTTCAAATAATCTACTTGTAGCTTCATGACGTAAATCATGGAAATGTAAGCCATTTATACCTAAAAACTTGCAAGCATCAGTAAAGTAAGTTCCGACTGTTTTTGAGTTATATGGAAAAATTCGCGCATTATTTTTAGGCTGGCGCATAATAATCTTATAAGCGCTTAAAGGTATTTTAAAACGCTTTTTAACGCCCTTTTTGCGCGGATCTTTCATATCTCTAAGCATGCAAGTCCTATCTTCATGCCTAATATCATCCCACTCAAGCTTGAATATCTCAGCTTGTCTGCGAGCTGAGTAGATAGCAAACCACATTATATGAAGCATAGGCGTAGGCTTTCCATCAAAGTACCTAGATAATGCCCATAACTCTTGCTTAGTCGGACGACGATCCCGCTGTTCTGAATTTGCTATTAGCCCCTCGGCTCTAAGTATGTTTCTGGCAGTTTCAAATATAGATTGATCAACACCCAAGTCAATGACGCCCGCCATAGTACGCACAACTACCCCAAGCCATATTAAATCATTAGCTGCTGTTTGTGGCTGACACTGAGTATTTCTAAATCTGACGTGCTTGATTAAATCTTTAGCTTCAAGTTTGTGAACATCAATAGATGAAATATCGCGCTTCATTAGCGCTTTTAAATCTGCGTTTTTTGTTCTGCCCTCTGGTCTAAATTCTTTTATGTATCTTTCAATTAGACTGCGAATAGATAAATATTCTTTTTGTTGATAAACGGATGTTTGCTGTAGCTCAACTTCTCTTCGCATACCCCAGTCTTTAGCAAGCTTTATTTTTAAAAATGACTTGCTCTCTCTGTACACTATAATACCGTCTTTCTTTATTACAATCTGAGCTCTAAATTTTACAGTGCCGTCAGTCAGTGTATATTTTATTATTGATGCCATAACAGTACGCTATAAAGTAAAAACGCACTATACACTAATACCAGTACGCATGAAAAACCAAAGCGTACTCAATGCGTACTGATTATGCAAAAATAACCAAAAATAACCTAAAATAAACCATGATAAACCCAGATAAACCAGCATACCGCTTTAGTGTTGCACCGATGCTAGATTGGACTAATCGGCATTGCCGCTATTTTCATAGACTCATTAGCAAAAAAGCTTTGTTATATACCGAGATGGTCACTACCGGCGCTTTAATACACGGTGATAGTCATCGCTTTTTGCAATATTCGCCTGTAGAAAACCCTGTCGCCTTTCAATTAGGCGGCAGTAATCCTAAAGATTTAGCCGTTTGCGCCAAGATGGTTGAAGACTATGGCTATGCGGAAGTAAATTTGAATGTGGGCTGCCCTAGTGACCGCGTCCAAAATGGCCGCTTTGGTGCCTGTCTAATGGCTGATCCACAACTGGTTGCCGATTGCGTTGCCGCCATGTCTGACGCGACTTTAATTCCTATTACCGTTAAATCAAGAATCGGTATTGATGAGCAAGACTCTTACCCAGAACTCGTACACTTTATCTCGACCATTAGCGATGCGGGTTGCAGCACGTTTATTGTTCATGCTCGTAAAGCCTGGCTGAGTGGTTTATCACCCAAACAAAATCGTGATATTCCACCCTTACGTTATGATATGGTCTATCAATTAAAAAAAGATTTCCCACATTTAACGATCATTATTAATGGTGGCATTACCACCTTAGAGCAAGCCGAACAGCATCTAACTCAGGTTGATGGTGTAATGATGGGCAGAGAAGCTTATCAGAATCCTTATATTTTGGCCGAGGTTGATCAACTGATTTTTGGCGCGACCCATGAAGCACCCTCACGTTATGCAGTCATAGAACAGCTAATTCCTTACATACAAGAACAACTCAAAACCGAAGCCCGTTTAAACAGCGTATCAAGACACATCTTAGGCTTGTTTCATGGCGAACCTGGCGCACGCGGTTGGCGTAGATATATCAGTGAAAATGTCAGTCGACTAGGTGCCGATGAACACGTCATACTCGAAGCTTTAGCCTATACAAGATAACAGAACAGAACAGCAAAAACCTTAGAACTCACCGTAGAATAGCGTTATACTGAAAACCTTTTCGAATGCAGCATTATAAGTTGTCGGGTTACGCTATCGAGACTGTGAAAGTTTTGGACTTTAGCTTCCCCCTTTGCAAAAGGGGGATCGAGGGGGATTTTATTAAGTAATAGGTTATTGATATTTAATAATGATTTTTTAATAGATCAAATCTCCCCTAACCCCTCTTTGCTAAAGAGGGGAATAAAAAGAATACTTTCACCGTCTCTATCACTAACCCAACCTACTGTAGATTAAAAAACCATCACCTTTAGAGTAAGCGCAGTGAAATTAACAACCACCGATCATCGCTCAGACAGCGCAGGCTTAACCTATATTTACCCCGTCATCTCAAGACGTATGGGTGGTTTATCCATCGGCATTAACTTTAATACCAACAATGCCTGCAATTGGCGCTGCATTTATTGCCAAGTGCCCGACTTAAAAATCGGTGCAGCACCTAAAATGGATTTTGAATTACTCGAGCAAGAATTACGCGCTTTTCTTAACGATGTTAAAGAGGGTGATTTTTATGATCGTTACCATGTCGATGCTGACAAACGCATCATTAAAGACATTGCCATTGCCGGTAATGGCGAACCGACTAGCTTAAAAGAGTTTGCCGCAGCGGTAGAATTAATCGGAAAAATAGCCACCGAGGCAGGCGTATTTCCAGAAAGCCACTATGTACTGATTACCAATGGCAGTTTAATCCATCAAGCTAATGTTCAAGCCGGCTTAAGCCTACTGAAAGCTTATGGCGGTGAAGTCTGGTTTAAATTTGATAGCGCCACCGAGGAAGGCAGAGCTTTAATTAACCATACCGGACAAAGTTACAAAGCCAGCCTAAAAAACTTATTGCTCTCTGCGTCCTTATGCCCAACTAAATTACAAACTTGCTTAGTTGATTATAATCAACAAGGTTTTTCTAACAAAGAAAGACTTGCCTTTATTGACTTATTTAAGACCCTGAAACAATTAGACTGCCAACTGGAAGACATTTTACTGTACACCATCGCCAGACCTTCTTTACAGCCAGAAGCCGCACTCATTCGACCTTTAGATACAGCAATTTTAAATGACTTTGCCGCAGAAATTCGGCTCTTAGATTATAAAGTTTCGGTTACTGCATGATTTGTAGGTCGGGTTAGCGCAGCGTAACCCGACAAAACTACGTGATCACAATCAAACATACTGCCCAGCACACCAAGCCGAAGACCATGCCCACTGAAAATTGTAACCGCCCAGCCAACCACTTACATCGACTACTTCACCTATAAAATAAAGTCCAGGCACTTGCTTGCTGGCCATGGTTTTGGAAGATAAAGCATCACAATCTACCCCGCCTAAAGTAACCTCAGCGGTACGGTAACCTTCGGTCGCATTAGGTTTAATCTGCCACTGTTGCAACTGATGGGCGACTAACTGTATCTGACGATCAGATAAATCTTGCAAGCTGCAGCTTAATAACTCATCAGGAAGTAAACAACTTAATAAGCGCTTAGGCAAATAGCTATCTAAGACCGTCTTTAAGATATTTTTCACCTTGTCAGCGCGTTTATCTTTTAAGGTATCCACTAGATCTAGCTGTGGTAACAAATTAATTTCCAAGTCTTCACCAGCAAACCAATAAGATGATATTTGTAAAACCACTGGGCCACTCAATCCACGATGGGTAAATAATAAGGCTTCAGCAAAAGATTGACGCTGATTACTAATCGCACAAGGCACGGCAATGCCTGACAGCGGAGAAAACCTCTCTTTATCTTCAGGCTGTAATGTTAAAGGCACCAAACCAGCACGAGTAGGTACAATAGGAATACCAAATTGCTGGGCTATTTGATAACCTAAAGGTGTCGCGCCCATTTTGGGTATCGACAAACCGCCCGTCGCGACCACTAAGGAAGCGCAACTCAACGCCCCCTGATTTGTTTCAAGCGTAAAGCCATCCGAAACTGACCTGATGCTTTCTATACGCGTATTTAGCTGTACGGTAACATTTGCTGCTGCACATTCAGCCAGCAACATGGTCAAGATGTCTTTAGCACTGTCATTGCAAAATAATTGTCCATACTCACGCTCATGAAAATTAATATGATGACGTTCAACTAAGGCCAAGAAATCCCATTGGCTAAAACGACTCAAGGCCGATTTACAAAAATGAACATTATTAGAAATAAAGTTTTCAGGCTCTACCGTCAGATTAGTAAAATTACAACGTCCACCACCCGACATTAGAATCTTTTTACCGGCCTTGTTAGCATGATCTATAACCAACACCCGCCGCCCACGCTTACCCGCTTCAAACGCGCACATCAACCCAGACGCACCCGCACCGATAATGATGACATCGGTATTTGTCATGACCTATACCCGCACAAAAGGCCTAACTATACCTTAAGTTAATGGATATATAAAAACAGGCTTAAAGTCTTTGAGTATTTACATAAGTAAATGTCGACCGAAGTTACAAACAGCGTAAAGGTATATTTCATAGGGCGTATGCAATACGCTCCTACCAACTATCTCTTCAACAGCCTTATTATTAAATCTAAGCTTAAAATATTGTAGCCTATGCATACATAGTCTAAATCATTGCTAAATCTAGCAGTAAGCTAGTAGGTAATGCTATACTTTTAGCCATTTTTTGATAATTGAGACCTCATAACATGGAAGAACATTTCGCTAGTATTATTTCAGCTGTCGGTGAAGACTTAAACCGCGAAGGCTTAATTGATACTCCCAAAAGAGCGGCCAAGGCCTTCAAGTTTCTTAACAATGGCTATGATAAAACCTTAGAAGAAGTCCTAAATGGTGCGATTTTTAGCGCCGATACTGAAGATATGGTGATCGTTAAAGACATAGAACTCTATTCTTTATGCGAACATCATTTATTACCGTTTATCGGTAAATGCCATGTTGGCTATTTGCCTCAGGGTAAAGTATTAGGCTTATCTAAAGTTGCTCGAATCATTGATATGTATGCAAGGCGCTTACAAATTCAAGAAAAACTCACCAAACAAATCGCTGATGCTATTGAACTCTCTATAGGTGCTCGTGGCGTAGCGGTGGTGATTGAAGCCAAGCATTTATGTATGATGATGCGCGGAGTAGAAAAGCAAAATTCAGTAATGACCACTTCAGTAATGACGGGTATTTTTCGTAAAGAAATCAGCACTCGCTCAGAATTCTTAAACCTTATTAACAGATAACCGACCTCATGAGCCATAAAAAAATCGGAATCATACTGGCCAATCTAGGCTCACCTACCGCACCAACAACTAAAGCGGTAAGGCGTTTTCTTAAAGACTTCTTGGGTGATCCGCGTGTCGTCAACTTGCCCAGGCCAATATGGTGGGTGATTCTGAATTGTTTTGTGTTGCCCTTTCGCCCTAGCCGCTCTGCAAAAGCTTACAGTAAAGTCTGGCATGAAAAAGGTTCACCTTTAACTTATCTAACTAAACAATTAACCGAAAAAGTTGCCGAACGACTTAATCCTAAGAATATTAAAGTTGATTATGCCATGCGTTATGGCGAGCCTTCTATCGCCACTCAATTAAAGGCGTTTAAACAAGACGGCGTGACTGATGTCATTGTGCTGCCTTTATATCCTCAGTATTCATCAACAACTACGGCATCAATTTATGATGATTTAACCAAAGAACTGAAGCAATGGCGACATTTGCCTAGCTTTGAATTTATCAGTGACTATCATCAAGACAGTCATTATATTGCTGCCGTTGCTGCCTCTATCGAACAAGCTTGGCGTGAACAGGCTAAAAATGAATTGTTAGTGATGTCGTTTCATGGTTTACCTGAGCAATTAACTAAATGGGGTGACCCTTACTTTCATCAATGCCATAAAACAGCCGCCTTAATCGCCGAAAAACTAGGGCTCACTGAAAAACAATGGATGATAGTTTTTCAATCTCGTTTTGGTAAAGCTGAATGGTTAAAGCCTTATTGTGTTGACACCCTAGAACAGCTCCCAACACAAGGTATTAAGGCGATTGATATAGTTTGTCCTGGCTTTGCCGTCGATTGCTTAGAAACCCTAGAAGAAATCGCCATGGAAAATAAAGCTATCTTTATAGAAGCGGGCGGTAGCGAATATCGCTATATTGCTTGCTTGAACGATAGTGATGCGCATGTTGAGGCACTGACAAGGTTACTTGAACTACACGATTAACGAACTATTGATTTTTTGGCGACTCTTTCTGTAAGCCTAGGTATCTGTTGTGGGAGTGGCTAAAGCCGCTTCCACAAAAACCATTTGTACCCAAGTTATTGAGTTACCATTTTTATACATAACCACTTAGATACTTAAGCTGTAGGTCGGATTAGGCGCTAGTCGTAACCCGACACAATCGCCAACATGTCGGGTTACGACTAGCGCCTAACCCGACCTACGTAAAAGAGGCTAAACCATGAAAGAAACGCTATTACAAAGCTGGCAAGGACTTTGGCCAGTCGTTAAATCTACACAGCCTCTAGCTACAGGCGTTGGTGTATTAGACGAAAGTGCCTTCAATACCATGGAAGTTGACAAGCTTTTTGATGCGGTTAATCATGCCGAAACTCTGGTAGGCCAAGCCAACCTATTTCGTTCTTTAACACAACCTTCTGACGATATTGAAGAGCTTCAAGCCAAGCAAGAGGCTGTGAAAGAATTACAAGAGAACCCCGAATTAAAAGAGGCTTTAGAGCGTTTGATCATTAACGCTGCTAGTCATGAAAACAATTTTTATACTTTATTATTTGGTGAGTTTTTAGGAACTTTTGGTACTGCTAGAGAAGTTCATGAAATTGAAGGCTATGGTTATTTACAATATAAACGTGGGATAAAACTGTTATTAGAATTAATCGAAGATACCTACCGCATAGCAGAGCCTCAAAGCCCATACTTAAGCGCTATATTCACTAAAATAAAAGCCTACGAAAACTCTCGCGCCTATTCATTAATGGAAGGACCTGCTTATATTTCTGAAGCAGGCATACAATCTAAGCAAGAAAGAGCCCATTCTTTTTCACCCGCTATTATTTTCAAACCGAGCTTATTTAAGCCACTACTTATCAGTTTATTTTTTGGTATGGTTTGGGCCTTAGGGCACTTCTTTCCTACTGATATGTTTAGCATTTCCGTTGAAGCGATACCTACTGCAAGTATTTTCATCGCACCTTTACTACTGGTTTATTATCCAGTAGTCGGTAGTTTTGATCGAGATAGTTGTATCATCCCGCTAAGGAATGAATATAGAAAATCTTTTGAAGTTGCTGAAACCTTAGATGCACTAGGTCAACTCGATGAGTTACTGTCGTTTATTAAGTTTTCTGAAGCTATGGGAAACCCAAGCGTATTACCCACGCTGATAGCTAGCAATCATCATCGCATTAATTTAAGCGCCGCCAAAAATCCAATCTTAGGTAAAGGCCATACTGATTATGTCGGTAATGATTTTAGCTTAGAAGACGATAAGTTAGTGCTGATTACCGGCCCTAACAGTGGTGGCAAAACGGCCTTTTGTAAGACTATTAGCCAAATTCAATTACTCGCACAAATTGGCTGTTTTGTGCCTGCAACTGCAGCTACCTTAACGGTTGCTGACAGAATTTTTTATCAAGTCTCTGAAGTCAGCCATTTAAATGATGGCGAAGGTCGCTTTGGTACCGAACTAAAACGCACTAAAGATATTTTTCTCGCCACTAGCCCTAAAAGTTTAGTTATCTTAGATGAACTCTCCGAAGGCACGACTTTTGAAGAAAAGATGGAATCTTCTTCTAATGTGCTTAATGGTTTTTACCGTAAAGGCAGTAGCACCATTTTAATTACACATAATCATCAATTGGTTGATGAATTTGCCCGTCAACGTGTGGGTATCGCTAAACAAGTTGAATTTGCTGATGAGGCTCCTACTTACAAATTAATCGACGGTATATCCCGCGTCAGTCACGCTGATCGTGTTGCTAAAAAGATCGGCTTTTCAAAAGAAGACATCGAAAACTATTTGACGGATACAAAATGATTTTAGGCACTCCATTAAGCAGCAATGCAACCAAAGCTTTATTATTAGGCAGTGGTGAATTAGGCAAAGAACTGGCTATTTCCTTGCAACGCTACGGTGTTGAAGTGATTGCGGTAGACCGCTATGAAAACGCCCCTGCTCATCAAATCGCTCACCGGTGTTATGTGATAGACATGACCGATGCAGTCGCCGTCAAAAAATTGATTACTCTTGAGCAACCGCACTTTATTATTCCTGAAATTGAAGCGATTGCCACTACAGCGCTCGCTGAAATTGAAGCAGAAGGTTTATGTACAGTCGTTCCCAATGCCAGAGCTATTCAATTAACCATGAATAGAGAAGGCATCCGGACTTTGGTCGCCCAGCAATTAAAGCTGCCTACTTCAGACTATGCATTTGCAGAAAGTTTTGAGGAATTACAGGCGGCAGTCGATGCTGGCATTGGTTATCCGTGCTTTATTAAACCGACTATGTCATCATCCGGCAAAGGCCAATCCATGGTCAAAGAGCCTGAGCAACTTAAAACCGCATGGGATTACGCTAAAGCTAGCGGTCGAGTGGATACCGGTAAAGTCATCGTTGAAGCCAAAATTGATTTTGATTTTGAAGTCACTTTGCTGACAGTACGCGCCTTAGATGCCAATAAAATCATACAAACTTATTTTTGTGCGCCTATTGGACATCGACAAGAAAACGGTGATTATAGAGAAAGCTGGCAACCGCAGATCATGAGCGATGCTTCTTTAGCTTTAGCACAAGATATTGCTTTTAAAGTCACCCAAGAAATCGGTGGCTTAGGCTTATTTGGTGTGGAGCTATTTATTCAAGGCGATCAAGTATGGTTTAGTGAAGTCAGTCCTAGACCTCATGATACTGGCATGGTCACGATGGTCACCCAGAAACAAAATGAATTTGAATTACATGCCAGAGCTATTTTAGGCTTGCCTGTCAATACAAACATGCAACAAGCAGGTGCCAGTGCAGTTATTTTAGGTGGCGTTGATGCTAGCGGTGTTAGCTATGAAGGCTTAGAACTCGCCTTAACAGTGCCCGATAGCGAAGTAAGATTATTCGGTAAACCCGAAGCCTTCACTCAGCGTCGAATGGGAGTGGCTTTAGCCAGCGCTGATAGTGTTGATGAGGCTAGAAATAAAGCGGTCAAAGCCGCAAATTATGTGGTGGTTAAAACTTAGGTTGTTATTGAAGTTATTGTCGGATTACCCTATCGCTAACCCGACCTACAATAATGCTATTATTGATAGCTCTAAAAGACCCACTACGCTAATCAACTAGGTGTGAATTAATGAAAATGCTCGTTATGCTCGCTATGTTATTAAGCTCTACTCAGGTAGTGGCGGATATTTATAAGTTTGTTGATGCCGATGGTCGTATTTACTATACCGACGAACCTCAAAACAACCTTTATAAGCTCATCATTAAAACACCGCCACCCACTTCAAACCCTGTTTCTTCTTTAAGAAGCGATTCATACAAAGACCCAAGCTTTTATGGAGCTAACAAAAAGAGATTTTCTGATCTCATCGAACAAACTGCTTATAAACACCAAGTTGATGCTAAATTAGTCCATGCGGTGATACAAACAGAATCAGCTTACAATGCCGATGCGCAATCGCCCAAAGGCGCAGTCGGGCTAATGCAATTAATGCCAGATACCGCCAAACGTTTTGGTGTTATCGATCGCAATGATCCTGACCAAAATGTAGACGGAGGCATACGCTATTTAAAACATTTAATAAATTTATTTAATCCCAAGATAGACCTTGCCTTAGCGGCTTATAACGCCGGCGAAAATGCCGTCATGCGTAATAACAATACCATTCCTCCCTACCCTGAAACCCAAAACTACGTCAAACAAGTCTTAGCTTTATATCGCCAATAGACCAACTCTTAACTAACGTATTTTGACAGCCGCTCATTAACATGTTAGTTTTATACCCAGTTTTAGCTCTATGTGAATAAAGTATCTTTCCTAAACAGATACAATGGCAACAGAGTTTCAGCGTTTATCCTATTCAATCAGACTGTAGGCCGGAATAAGACTTTAAGAGCTTAGCGAGTAAAGTGTTTCCGGCATCGGTAGGCTCTCTATGCCGGAAACGCCATCATGCGCCACGCTTAGATGGCCTTATTCCGGCCTACAAGCTATCAGTAGTGCACAGTGCGTAGTTTCGTGCAGGGTATAGACCTGAAAATAGATGATATTTAAGGGCTTGACTTATCTATGACAGGTCGGGTTAAGCGCTAGCAGTAACCCGACACATTACCACCCAATGTCGGGTT
>Ga0214165_1000168_pt1 | contig 53861 bp, 53 predicted proteins | sample TroBogypolimnion_34_FD_153004 | JGI IMG/M metagenome (GOLD analysis project Ga0214165, IMG submission 153004) | Freshwater microbial communities from Trout Bog Lake, WI - Practice 03JUN2009 hypolimnion v3 | ecosystem: Environmental > Aquatic > Freshwater > Lake > Hypolimnion/Profundal zone ... | reverse complement strand
AAGGCTGCAAAAACTTGCCCTAATAACTACGTAGTGTTAGAGAAGTCAGAGAATGCTAATGGTGGCTTTCGTAGTATGACTTTTCAATGTAAGAAATAGACGCGACTGTTACTAAACCAATAGTTTTAGCTAATTGAAATCCCCTAAAATTTATTAGGTACAATGGCATATTGTTATCCATTAAATATGAGGTAATACAATGAAATTACTAATAGTAAGTTTAATGTTGGCATTAAGTGGATGTGCTCGTTTAGAGCATGGTGATCAGCAGCCTGTTATTGTTAAAGATGAAAATAAGCAGATTATGTTCACCACTTGTAGCAATGTCGCTGAAGACTGGGGCACTTGTTACAGTAAAGCGTTGAAGACTTGTCCCAATGACTACCTCATTTTAGAAAAAACTGAGAATGCGAATTGGCGCGATCGCACGATGACTTTCCAATGTAAGCAATAATCGTTTTAACCCGACTGCTATTCACCGACTTACTTAAATATTAAGGCAATTTCGTCTTAATCAATGCCTGCTGTGCTTTTTGTAGACGTTCAGTTGCTTTACTTGTTGTTGTCTTTCACGTTCAGCATTTAATGCCGGTGGTGCTGTTTTAACGTATTAATTCTTGCTTTGGATGGCGTTGGTTTTTGAAATCACTTTTGATGATTTACCCAGCGTTAGTTGGGCGTATAATAATACACAATAGCAACTACGAGCTTTAACATGACCACCACATCAACACACGCCGCAACTTCATTCAATAAAAATGAAGCTAGATTCAATATGATTGAACAGCAAATCCGTACCTGGGAGGTGCTTGATCCTAAGGTGTTGGCATTGTTTGACATTACTCCGCGTGAAAATTTTGTGGCCGAGTCGCAAAGAGGCTTAGCATTTGCCGATGTAGAGTTGCCAATAGGCTGTGGTCAAACGATGTTGTCACCTAAGTTAGAAGGACGCATTTTACAGGCACTTGATATTCAAAGCACCGATAAGGTATTAATTGTGGGAACGGGCAGCGGATATTTAACGGCGCTGTTGGCGACGCTTGCAGATCATGTGCATGCCATTGAAATTCACCCTGAACTCTCTAAACTTGCGCAAGCACGTTTAAAAAAACAAAAAATACCTAACGTGACCCTGCATGTCGCAGATGCTTCAAATGGTTACGACAATGATGCCCCTTATGATGTCATTGTGTTCACAGGCGCGCTTCCATTACGCCCCATTGCGGCTGAAAAAATGTTAAAGATGGGCGGCAGGTTGTTTGCCGTTACAGGTGAATTGCCAATTATGCAGGCGACGCTTACGCATCGTGTAGCTGAAGCGGCCTTTAGACATGGAATTTTATTTGAAACCTGCTTGCCATATCTAGAGCATGCCCCTCAAATCTCGCATTTTGAGTTTTAGAATTATAGTGTCTTTAAAACTCACTCCCTTAATGCTCAAATACTTAACAGTGCAATTAGAGAAAATTCATGGCCAATAATTTATCGCAGCCACCCCTATTGGCAAAAGCTAATTTGAGTCAGTTAGTGATTATTGATGTGCAATCTAAGTTAGCCTCAACCATGGTGCCAGTGGCGATGCAGGCAATGCTTAAGAACTGCATCATGTTAGTCACAGCCGCCAAGTTGCTAGAGGTGCCGGTACTGATGACTGAGCAATATGCCAAAGGCTTGGGCCATAGTGTCCCAGAGTTACTTGCCGTATTACCTAAAGTGCAGGCGGTAGATAAGCTTAATTTTTCTTGTATGGGCGAGGTGAAGTTTAGTCGTCAATTAACACGTGACCGTTCACAAATGGTCCTGGTCGGCATGGAAGCGCACATCTGCGTATTACAAACCGCACTAGATATGTTGGTGGCAGGTAAGCAGGTATTAGTGGCAGAAGATGCCATTATTTCGCGCAACCCAATATATAAAGAGAATGCCATTGCCAGGATGCGTGAGGCAGGTTGCATGATTAGCAATACCGAGTCGATTATGTTTGAGTGGTTGAGTAAAGCCGAAGGTGATGCATTTAAAGCAATTAGCCAACTTATTCGCTAGTTGTCTGTTTAGACGAACACTTAAGCTTTAATGTAAGCAGCAATCAGTATCATCGTACGTAGCGTAGCGCCACGGCTATGCTCACTAAAGCGCAGTGCTGCTGCTGCCATCTCTTGTTGTAACCCATGGTCAGCAAACAGCGTTTTTAGGGCATGGACTAAATCCCCTCCATCTTGGACGCGCCGCGCTGCACCAGCACTAATCGCCAACTCAGTGGCTTGATCAAAATTAAAAGTATACGGCCCAATCAATACGGGCTTGCCTAGTGCGCTAGCTTCGATCAGATTTTGTCCACCCAGTGGTAATAAGCTACCGCCAATAAAAGCCACATCACAAGCAGCAAAGTAGCTAAACATTTCCCCCATGCTGTCACCTAGAACGAAATTAACGTTAGACGACACAAAGTCTAAAGAATCAGATGTTAGCGTTGATCGACGTTCAAACCGCAAGCCATTTTTTTTAAGTAAGTTAGCAACTTCATCAAAGCGTTGTGGATGTCGGGGCACAATCACGGTCAGTAAGTGGGGTATTTTTGCCGCTTGGATTGCTGCGAGAATGATGGCCTCTTCTCCATCACGCGTGCTGGCGGCCAAGAGCACTGGGCGATTTTGACCTAGCTGATTGCGTAATGTCTGGCCCAAGCTAAGTGCATCGTCAGGGGGCATGACATCAAACTTTAAATTGCCAATGACACTAATGAGATTGCCGGAACTCCCAGCACCCAAGTGGGCAAAACGCGCTGCATCTGCATCGGTTTGAGCGGCGATGGCAGCTAAACTTTGCAGGCCGTTTTGCGCGACGCTACCCAACTTTGCGTAACCGTGCGCTGACTTCTGTGACAAGCGTGCGTTCACCAAGAGCAAGGGGATTTGTTGTTGCTTACAGGCGGCAATTAAATTAAACCACAGCTCCGTTTCAACCAACACGCCGATGGCGGGCTTGAAGTGGTTTAGAAAGCGATGCACAGCAAACGGCAGGTCGTAAGGCAGATACGCCCTCAGCACGCTATCGCCAAACAGTTGTTCGCTAGTAGCGCGTCCAGTCGGTGTCGTGTGTGTGAGCAGGATTTGATGCCTAGGATAATGATGGCATAAGGCCTGCACTAGGGGCACGGCAGCACGAGTTTCACCAACTGATACACAGTGTAACCAAATCACGGGGCGCTGATTTTTGATGCTGTAAAAACCATAGCGCTCACGCCAGTGTTGTAAATATTCAGGCTGGCGACGAGACCGCCATAATAATTTAAGTGGGGTGAAGGGCAGCAATAAATAAAGTAAGTATGTGTAAAAATTTCGCGTCATGATGCTATTTTCGCACAAATATTTTTGAGGGGGTAATGCTCATTTTTATTGGCCAATATGATGCAAGCCAATGCCAGCTTGGCGCACTAAATTTGCAAGTAAAATAGCATCAATTATTCTTTTTTTATTTTTGAAATACCCCTTGACCAACCACTACTAAATGATTAAATTACTAAAAAAACACAATATGTTGTGGTTTGTGAATTGTTCCCGCGTTGTTGAGTTGGGCGAATTAAGCAAGAGCAAACTTCAAATAATGAAACAAAATATAGACTTAACTCGGTGCACCTTAAGTACAGTCTTAAGTTGAGCGTTAAGTCTACTAATGAGGGAGTTTGAAGAAATGCTTAAAGCTGTTGAAACCACACAAAAAACGAATGTAGAAGCTATGGACAAAGAAATTGCGATGCAGCCCGTGTCAGTAGATATTTGGGATAAAAAATATCGCCTTAAATCTAAGCAAGGTGAAAATATTGATGCCGATATTGATGCTACCTATTCGCGTGTTGCGCGTGCGTTGGCGGATGTTGAGGTTGAAGAAAAGCGCCCTGAATGGCATGAAAAATTTCTATGGGCTTTACGCCGTGGTGCAATTCCGGCCGGACGTATTACTTCAAACGCAGGCGCTTTAGAGCATAAACCAGCGACATCGACCATTAATTGCACGGTATCGGGTGTGGTTGAAGATAGTATGGATAACATACTAGGCAAGGTACATGAAGCGGGCTTAACCTTAAAAGCCGGTTGTGGTATTGGGTATGAATTTTCTACCTTACGCCCTAAAGGTGCGTTTGTTGCAGGTGCGGGCGCCTACACCAGCGGTCCGTTATCTTTTATGGATATCTACGACAAAATGTGTTTCACCGTGTCTAGTGCCGGCGGCCGTCGTGGTGCGCAAATGGCGACTTTTGATATTTCACACCCTGACGTCACTGACTTTATTAAAGCTAAACGTGAAAATGGCCGTTTACGCCAATTCAATTTGTCATGCCTGATCACCAAAGAGTTTATGGAGGCGGTAAAAGCGGATGATGAGTGGAAGCTGGCTTTTCCTGTGACAGAAAAAGAGGCGATTATTGATGGTCTCAATGTCAATGATATTAGCCAAGTGGTTTGGCGTGAGTGGCCAGTTAAAGGTAAGTACTTAACTAAAAATGAAGGTTTAGATGCAGGTAAAGTCGCTTGCCGCGTTTATAAAACGATTAAAGCCCGTCGTTTGTGGGATGTCATCATGTCCTCAACTTATGACTTCGCTGAGCCAGGTTTTATATTGATTGACCGCGTGAATGAAATGAACAATAACTGGTTCTGCGAAAATATACGCGCTACCAACCCATGTGGTGAGCAACCATTGCCACCCTATGGTGCTTGCTTGTTAGGTTCAGTCAATTTGACGCGTTTTGTGAAAAAGCCATTTACTGATGAAGCGTATTTTGATTGGAAAGAGTATCACGATGTTGTGGCGATTTTCACCCGTATGCTCGATAACGTGGTTGAAATCAATGGCCTGCCATTGCAACAGCAACGTGATGAAATCGCTAGAAAACGTCGTCATGGAATGGGTTACTTGGGTTTAGGCTCAGCGCTGACCATGATGAAAATGAAGTACGGTGAAGATGCGTCATTGAAGTTTACGGATGAAGTCACACGTGTCATGGCGGAAGTGGGCTGGGAAATTGGCGTGCAGTTAGCTGAGGAAAAAGGTCCTGCACCAATCATGGACGAGAAATTTGAAGTGACGGCGGATATGTTGGCTAAGCGACCAGAGATGGCAGCCGATGGTATAAAAGTTGGTAGCAAAATCGCCGGTAAAGTATTGTTAGGCAAGTACAGCCGCTACATGCAGCAGTTTCCTGAAGGCTTGCGTAACCAAATCGCTACTAAAGGCGTGCGCTTTACGCACCACAGCTCTATTGCCCCTACCGGTACAATCTCACTGTCTTTAGCTAACAACGCCAGCAACGGTATTGAGCCATCTTTCGCGCACCATTACGCACGTAACGTGATTCGTGAAGGTAAAAAGTCAAAAGAAAAAGTCGATGTATTCTCATTTGAATTATTGGCTTATCGCGAGTTAATTAATGCTAAAGCGATGCCGTTTGGCGAAACTGAAGAAACCAAATTACCAGATTACTTTTTGGACTCCTCAACCATACAAGCTAAAGCGCACGTAGATATTCAAGCGGCTGCGCAAAAATGGATTGATAGCTCAATTTCAAAAACCATTAATGTCCCGACTGATTATGACTTTGAGGACTTTAAAAATATCTACTTATACGCTTACGATAAGGGGCTAAAAGGTTGTACAACCTTTAGATTTAACCCAGAAGCGTTCCAAGGGGTATTGGTCACAGAGAAAGATTTGGAAAGTACTACCTACAAATTTACGCTTGAAGACGGCAGTGACCTTGAAGTTAAAGGCAACGAAGAGATTGAGTACGACGGAGAAATTCACTCGGCTGCCAATCTTTACGATGCATTAAAAGAAGGGTATTACGGAAAATTCTAAACGTGTCATTGCATAGTGCGCTATGCAATTTGGCAATAGACTATTGACCGCTGCTCTTCAATCACGTTAAGGATTAGTGGGAACAGCAGTATAAAAGGAAAATGAAATGACAGTTAAAATTGAAAAGAAAATCGTCGGCTACGCGTTGGTGAATGAGCAAGACAAACTAGATGCAGCCAACAAGATGGCTGAACAGAAAGCTGAATCGGCAAAAGTGTTACAAATTGGCGAGCCGCTTAGCCGCCCAGATAAATTGGTAGGCAATACCTATAAAATTAAAACACCGGTCACTGAGCATGCGCTGTACATCACCATTAATGACGTGGTCATGAACGAAGGCACGCAGCAAGAGCACAGACGCCCATTTGAAATTTTTATTAACTCCAAAAACATGGAGCATTTTCAGTGGATTGTCGCTCTTACACGCGTCATGTCAGCCGTATTCCGTAAAGGCGGTGATGTGACATTTTTGGTGGAAGAACTAAAAAGTGTATTTGAACCTAGTGGTGGCTACTTCAAAAAAGGCGGTAAGTTTATTCCGAGTTTAGTCGCTGAAATTGGAGAAGTAGTTGAGCAACATCTGCAAGAAATCGGCATGCTTAAAAAGCCAGGTTTAGATCAACATCAACAAAAATTAGTAGATGAAAAGCGTACTGAGTATATGGAAAAACAAGCCGTTGCTGGCGAAGAGATGAATGCGGATGGCTTTCCTAAAGGGGCGAGTGTTTGTCTTAAATGCAGCACCAAAGCTGTGATTATGATGGATGGATGCTTGACCTGCTTAAATTGCGGCGAGAGTAAATGTTCTTAGGGATAATGAAGTGTAAACATTAATTTTAGAGTATCTAATCTGAAGTATATAAATACTATAGCATTAGCTCCGAAAGCCGCGTCTATTATGGGTGCGGCTTTTTTTTAACTTGTTTTTTTAACTTCTAAGTGGTAATTATGAACATTCGCGGTTAAGGTAATCTCTGAGCAGTATGAATGTAGCCTCTGGGCATATGCGTAAATCGACATAAGCCAGAATGAAACGCAATAGTTGAAAGGGGGTGACGCTATGCGTCACCCCCTTTTGCATTATCCTTCTATATCCAACTCTTGAATCTTACGGGTTAACGTATTGCGACCCATGCCGAGCTGGTTAGCGGCTTCAATCCGGCGACCATTGGTGTGCGCTAAAGCTTTGCTGATTAAAATGCGCTCAAATATCTGCGTGCGCGTTTCCAGTACGTTTTGTTCACCGCGGTTGAGTGCATCGGTCACTTCCTCCGCGAGCGCCTCTTGCCAAGACATTGCGGCACTGGTTTTGCTATTGTCATCTTTAAGTTCTGGTGGCAAATCGGCGACATCAATATTTTGCCCTGGTGCCATGACGGTGAGCCAATGACATACATTCTCCAACTGACGCACATTGCCACTCCAGTTGACGGCACTTAAATACTTGAGTGCAGCAGCAGTAGGTTGCTTAGTTTCAACGCCTAAATCTAATGCGCTTTGTTGCAGAAAATGCTTAATCAATAGCGGAATATCTTCTCGACGCTCACGAAGTGCGGGCAATCTCAAGCGAATGACGTTCAGGCGATGAAATAGATCTTCGCGAAATAACCCCGCTTTAACTCGCTCCTCTAGATCTTGGTGAGTAGCGGCAATAATGCGGACATTGACCTTGACTGGCTGATGCCCACCCACGCGGTAAAACTGACCATCACTCAGAACGCGTAGCAAGCGCGTTTGCAGATCAGCTGGCATGTCGCCAATCTCATCTAAAAACAGAGTACCAGTATCGGCCTGCTCGAAGCGACCGCGCCTTGCCGCTGCGGCACCAGTAAAAGCGCCACGTTCATGACCAAAAAGTTCAGACTCCAACAGGTCCTTAGGGATGGCGGCCGTGTTAATCGCAATAAAGGGTTTGTCGCCACGCGGGCTGTGTCGGTGTAATGCTCGCGCTACAAGCTCTTTCCCGCTTCCAGACTCACCATTGATAAGAACGGTAGCATGGGAGCGACTTAAGCGGCCTATGGCTCTAAAAACCTCCTGCATGGCGGGTGCCTGACCGATGATTTCAGGCGTTTCCTCCATGACTGCAGTTTCAGGGGCTTGGCGTGTGCTTTCTTCAACCGCACGTTTAATTACATCAATGGCTTGGTCTACATCAAATGGTTTAGCGAGATATTCAAAGGCGCCTCCTTGAAATGCGGCCACTGCGCTTTCCAAGTCAGAATAGGCCGTCATAATGATGACAGGAATATCAGGGTATTTTTGTTTGATTTCACTTAAAAAATCTAGGCCTGAGCCATTGGGCATACGGATGTCGCTGACTACGACTTGCGGTTGCTCGCGTTCAAGTGCGTTCAGCGCTTCGGCGACTGAGGCGAAGGTCTTAAATTCCAAATCAGTTCGCGCCAGCGCTTTTTCAAATACCCAGCGTATTGATTTGTCGTCATCAATTATCCAAATTGGTTTCATGTTGTCTTCTCTAATAACGTGCTGATGGCAGGTTTAACCGCCGTGGTTTCTATGGGTAATAAAATAGTAAAACAGGTGCGACCCGGTTCGCTTTCGCATTCAATCATACCGTGATGCTGGGTAATAAAAGTTTGTGCCAATGTTAAACCTAAGCCAGATCCACCTTCGCTACCCGACACTAAGGGGTAAAAAATACGGTCACGGATATCTGCAGGAATGCCTGGGCCGTTGTCGATAATTTCCAACTTGATGGCCACGCGATAACGCTTGCGCACTAAAGTCACTTGGCGCTCAGCGCGAGTGCGAAAGGTAATCTGACTATTGGCGGTTTGATGCGATTGCATGGCTTGCACCGCATTACGCGCAATGTTGAGTACCGCTTGTATCAGCTTTTCACGGTCGCCAATGAGCTCAGGTAAACTCAAGTCGTAATCGCGTTTAATGAGTATGCCTTTGGGCGATTCGGCCAACAGCAAGCTTCTGACCCGTTCTAGTACTTCATGGATATTTGTCGGCTGATATTTAGGGACGCGATGTGGAATCAGCAGTCTGTCCATCAGCGACTGCAGTCTATCCGCTTCTTTAATAATCACTTGGGTATATTCACGTAAGCTCGGCGATGGTAACTCATGTTCCAGTAGCTGTGCCGCACCGCGGAGGCCACCTAGCGGATTGCGAATTTCATGCGCTAGGTTGCGTAATAGCTCTGCGTTAGCTTGTTGTTGGATTAGCATACGCTCTTCTCGCGCGATACGTAGCTGCGCATCCATCGGCTGAAACTCTAAAATCAAAGACGCATTAGGCGAGTCGATTGGCGTGACTGTGCAAGTGACTGCAAATGATTGTTGGCGATGGGTACTGATTGCGAACTCATGTTCACGAAACGGACTTTGTTGCGCGATGGCATTTTGTACCGCTAGCATCAGAATTTCGCAATTTGGAAATACATCGCTAATCAGCATGCCAGTGATTTGCTTGGCACTAAAAGCGAAAATTACTTCTGCACCTGGGTTCATATACACCACACGACACGCATCATCGAGCAGGATAATGGCGGTGGCTAGATGTTCTAAGCCAGCAAAGTGATTGGGTGTGGGTTGGACCATAATAATGTCGTTTACAATGCGTTCAATGATAATACTCTGATTAAAGCAAAACTTAGACCAACTTTTGGTTTGCGGTCTATTAGTTTTTGGGATGGACTCAATATCTTGGACGGGGCCAATTTTAATTGGTTAAGTTTAAAAATAAAAAGGGGCGAAAATTTCGCCCCTTTTTATTTTTTACATTGACTTAGTTAAGTCTTAGCAAGAATAGTACAAGCCAAATTCAACTGGATGTGGCGTCATACGTAGTTTGTTGACTTCTTCCATCTTCAGTGCGATGTAGCTGTCAATCCAATCTTCAGTAAATACACCACCGCGCGTTAAGAACTCACGGTCTTTATCTAAATGCTCAAGCGCTTGTTCTAATGATGAACAAACCGTTGGAATCAATGCATCTTCTTCTGGTGGAAGATGGTACAAATCTTTCGTTGCTGGCTCGCCTGGGTGAATCTTGTTTTGAACGCCATCAAGACCCGCCATCATCAACGCTGAGAAAGCTAAGTATGGGTTGGCAATTGGATCTGGGAAACGCGCTTCAACACGGCGTGATTTTTCAGAATGCACAAACGGAATACGAATGGCCGCTGAACGGTTTTTAGCTGAGTAAGCCAATTTAACTGGCGCCTCATAATGCGGTACTAAGCGTTTGTATGAGTTAGTGCCTGGGTTGGTAATCGCATTTAAAGCGCGCGCATGTTTGATAATGCCGCCAATGTAGTACAAAGCGAAATCACTTAAGCCAGCATAACCGTTACCAGCAAACAAGTTTTTACCATCTTTCCAGATAGATTGATGCACGTGCATACCAGAGCCGTTATCGCCAGCAAAAGGTTTAGGCATAAAGGTCGCTGTTTTACCATAAGCATGTGCAGTATTAAGCACAACGTATTTCAGAACTTGTGTCCAGTCTGCACGTTGCGTTAAGGTGCTGAACTTAGTACCAATTTCACATTGGCCGGCAGTTGCAACTTCATGGTGATGCACTTCAACAGGCACGCCCATCGCTTCTAAAGTAATACACATCGCTGAACGTACGTCTTGCAATGAGTCGACTGGTGGTACTGGGAAGTAGCCGCCTTTTACGCCTGGACGATGGCCAGTGTTACCGCCTTCAAATTTTTCACCTGAAGACCATGCAGCTTCTTCGGAATTGATGCGTACTGAGCTACCGCTCATGTCCACAGACCAATTGATAGAGTCAAAAATAAAGAATTCTGGTTCAGGACCAAAATACGCTGTATCACCAATACCGCTTGATTTTAAGTAAGCTTCAGCACGTTTAGCTAAGCTACGTGGGCAACGATCGTAACCTTTACCGTCTGTTGGATCAACTACATCACAAGTTAAAATCAATGTAGGCTCGTCCATAAATGGATCGATATTAGCCGTTGATGGGTCTGGCATTAATTGCATATCAGAGGCTTGGATACCTTTCCAGCCACTAATAGAAGAACCGTCAAACGCATGGCCTTCTGTAAATTTAGCTTCGTCAAAGTGAGAAACAGGCACTGTTACGTGCTGTTCTTTACCGCGAGTATCCGTAAAACGAAAATCAACAAACTTAATGTCGTTTTCTTTTACCATTTTCATTACATTAGCCACTGACATCAGAATCTCCTATTTTGAGTGTGTTTTAGCATAAAGAACTTACCTAAAACTTTAAGATAAAATCATGTAAAAAATCAACACAGTAGATTAGCAGGAAACGTGCCATCATGAGAACCCCAAAACACTGCTTTTTTTGATTGGACAGGTAATAGCGAACAATTCAACGCCCTAAAGTGGTGCAATAACAACAATTAACGCTCTAATTTAGTGCGTTAAGTGTTGTGGTAAGTGATGTGAATATTTTTCAGGTTTTATGTCCTTGCTATTAGAATAGCAAAAGTAAAATACCAATGATTAAATTTATGGGGTAGTACGTATGAGCAGTTCAGATGAAATTTTGCAGTTAGCGCAAAAGCGCGGTCAAGCGCAGGGATTGCCATATGCGGGGGTATTGACTCCGAGTGAAGCGTTTGACTTACTGCAAGCCGACAAACAAGCCTTGTTGATTGACGTGCGCACGCAGGCTGAGCTGGCCTTAGTGGGCCGCGTGCCTGGAGCGTTAAATATTGAGTGGGCATTCTATCCGGGCATGGTGCCTAACCCAGACTTTGCTAAGCAACTTGCAGACACGGTGGATAAAGAGCGTACGATTATTTTTATGTGTCGCACTGGAGGGCGTTCGCACAATGCGGGTGTGGTGGCACAGCAACTTGGCTACAGCCAAGCCTATAATATGCTGGAAGGTTTTGAGGGTGAAGCCAATGAGCTCAAGCAGCGCACAACGATTAATGGCTGGAAACATGCTAACTTGCCGTGGACTAACTAAGCTGTGACCGATAAGTATGCCGTCATCGGCAACCCAATTGAGCACAGTAAATCGCCGTTAATTCATCAGGCGTTTGCTAAACAAACCGAACAAGACCTGACATACGAAAAAATCTTGGCGCCATTGGACGGATTTGCGGAGAAAATTCTCGAACTCATCGCGCTTGGCTATAAAGGTGTGAATATTACCGTACCGTTTAAGCTACAAGCTTTTCATCTGGCAACGAAGCTTAGCACGCGTGCGCAACATGCTGGCGCAGTCAACACTTTAAGTTTTAATGGTGTAGACATTGAGGGTGATAACACCGATGGTGCAGGCCTAGTGCGCGATATTGAGCATAATCTACATATCCAAATCGCCGGTAAACGGGTTCTACTGATCGGCGCAGGTGGCGCAGCTGAAGGCGTGTTGCACCCCTTACTTGCTTGCAAGCCCGCACTGCTAGTCATTACTAATCGTACCTTGGCCAAGGCTGAGGCGATGCTGAGTAAGGTGAAGGCGCAAGCGGATACTTCAGTCTGCGTTTGCGGGCTAGATGATTTGCACGGGCAGCAGTTTGACATCGTCATTAACGCCACTTCAACCGGCCTTAGCGATAGTGCATTGCCATTGCCCCCGACCATTTTTTCTCAAGATTGTTTAGCTTACGACATGATGTACGGGCGTGAAACGCCCTTTATGCGCTTGGCGCGAATTCATGGCGCTCAAGTGGTTGATGGATTAGGTATGCTAGTAGAGCAGGCTGCTGAGGCCTTTTATGGTTGGCGCGGCGTGCATCCGATGACGCCAGCGGTAATGCTAACGATTAAAGAAAGTACTTAACAATACGTGATTAACTGGTTACTTAACAATAAGCAAGATGCAGATGTAATAAGCTTTGGTGGCTATGTGACGCGGGGAATGGCGTTATTTTTTATGATTCTGTTCCTCTATCAGCTATGGATATTTTTGCATATCTGTTGGTGGATAAAGTTTAACCCAGCTTCTACTGCTTTTATGGAAGACCGCTTGGATGTGATTCAAGAGAAAAAGCCAGATGCTGAGCTTAAGCATAAGTGGGTAGATTATAAAAAAATCTCTATCCATTTAAAGCGCGCGGTCATCGCAGCTGAGGATGCTAAATTTTTAGACCATGAAGGTTTTGACTGGCAAGGGATACAAAAAGCCTACGAAAAAAATCTTAAAAAAGGCAAGATTGTCGCTGGCGGTTCCACCATCAGCCAACAGTTGGCCAAGAATCTATTTTTATCCACCAAACGTACACCGTGGCGCAAAGCAGAAGAGGCGATGATTACAGTCATGCTGGAAAATATGCTCAGCAAGCATCGTATCTTAGAGATATATCTTAATAGTATCGAGTGGGGTAATGGCGTATTTGGTGCAGAGGCGGCGGCTAGGCATTATTTCAAAACCAGTGCAACTAATTTAAGCCCTGAACAAGCGGCTAAACTGGCCGTGATGATACCCAACCCACGATTTTATGACCAACATAGCTCAACGAGTTATTTATACAGGCGCATGGCAACTATAGAAGCCCGTATGTACATGGTGGAAGTGCCGCGCTAGGCTATTCGGTTAAAGCGGCCACCATTCTTCTGACTAATGGCGCAATCACCAAGATTGATGGAAAGGCAATAGGCCAAGCGTGAACAAAACCATTCCCCCAATTAGTAAAGAATTGCGCACTTAATCCGGTAAACACAAAAGTCAGTATTCCTGACATTAGCGACGCCATGAGTAGCGACATCAGAAAAGCGAACAGCAAGGCGCTATATTTTTTTGGAATTTTCATCGTTTTCATTTTTTCTATAACATCATTTTCAGGTATTGAGCAGTATAGCTTTCGTTGCTTAGTGCTACTTGCTCTGGCGTGCCCTCAGCGATAATCATACCTCCGCCATCACCGCCTTCAGGACCCATATCAACAATCCAATCAGCAGTTTTAATCACATCTAAGTTATGTTCAATAATGACGATGGTATTACCCGCATCACGTAAGCGGTGAATTACATCAAGTAATAATTGGATGTCGGCAAAATGCAGTCCAGTAGTCGGTTCATCCAAAATATACAGTGTACGACCAGTATCGCGTTTGCTGAGTTCCAGTGCCAATTTAACGCGCTGCGCTTCACCCCCAGATAGCGTGGTAGCACTTTGTCCTAGTGTGATATACCCCAAGCCCACATCGAGTAAAGTCTTGAGCTTACGTGCAATCACTGGTTGCGCACTAAAAAATACATGCGCCTGCTCAACCGTCATCTCTAGTACTTCGCGTATGTTCTTACCCTTGAACTGAATTTCTAAAGTTTCGCGGTTATAGCGATGGCCTTTACAAACATCACACGGCACATACACGTCGGGTAAAAAGTGCATTTCCACCCGAATCACACCATCACCTTGGCAAGCTTCGCAGCGACCACCTTTGACATTAAACGAGTAACGACCAGGGCCGTAACCACGAACGCGGCTCTCAGGTACGCCTGCAAATAAATCACGTATCGGCGTAAATAGGCCGGTATAAGTTGCGGGGTTAGAACGAGGTGTGCGGCCAATCGGACTTTGATCAACATCCACTACTTTATCGAAAAACTCTAAGCCGTCTATCTCACCAAATGGCGCTGGTTCTGTACTGCTGCCGTATAAGTGCTGAGCTACGATGCGATACAAAGTATCGTTGATAAGTGTTGATTTTCCGCTACCAGACACACCTGTAATGCAACTAAGCAAACCTACCGGTAACTTCAGGGTGACGTCTCTTAAGTTGTTGCCTGTGGCATTGCTCATTTTAATCCAGCGTGACGGATTCGGCGGTGTGCGTTTTTTGTTGTAGGTGATTTGGCGTTTGCCGCTTAGGTATTCCCCCGTGAGCGAATTCACATTAGCTTTAATTTCTGCTGGCGTACCTTCGGCCACAATTTGGCCCCCATGTTCGCCAGCACCAGGTCCGATATCCACGACATAGTCGGCAGCCATAATCGCATCTTGATCATGTTCAACCACGATGACGCTGTTGCCAATATCACGCAGGCGTTTTAGAGTTTCGAGTAAGCGATCGTTATCGCGTTGATGTAAACCGATGGAAGGTTCATCCAATACGTACATGACCCCAGTTAAGCCGCTACCGATTTGGCTGGCTAAACGAATGCGCTGCGCCTCACCGCCAGAGAGGGTTTCTGCAGAGCGTGAGAGCGATAAATACTCTAATCCCACATTGGTTAAAAACTTAAGTCGGTTGCTAATTTCCTTCACTATCTTATCTGCAATGGCTAGCTTGGCACCTGTGAGGACAAGAGTATCAAAGAAAGTAAGCGCTAACTTCAGAGGTACTTGGCAAACTTCGTGGATGTTCTTATTACCTACTTTTACGTGACGTGCTTCTTTACGTAAGCGCGTGCCAGCACAGTCTGGACAGCTCTGTGAATTAAGATATTTCGCAAGCTCTTCTCGCACAGTAGCGGAGTCGGTTTCATGATATCGACGTTTCAGATTATTAATAATACCTTCGAAACTATGCGATTTACTAAAGAAAGCACCGCGTTCATTTAGGTACTTAAAGCTGATGATTTCTTTGCCACTGCCATGCAATAAAATCTGTTGTATAGGTTCGGCTAGCTTTTCAAAAGGGGTGTCTAAATCAAAATTATAATGGCCGGCTAAGCTCGATAACATTTGAAAGTAAAATTGATTACGTCTATCCCAGCCTTTAATTGCGCCAGCGGCAAGAGAGAGGTGCGGAAATGCTACAACGCGTTTTGGATCAAAAAAGTTGATATTGCCTAAGCCGTCACAAGTTGGGCATGCACCCATAGGATTGTTGAAGGAGAATAAGCGTGGTTCGAGTTCAGCTAAAGAGTAATCGCACTCTGGGCAAGAAAATTTTGCTGAAAACATATGTTCTTTTCCGCCATCCATTTCTAGCGCAATCGCTTTACCTTCAGCCAAGCGCAAGGCGGTTTCGAATGATTCGGCGATACGCTGTTTCATATCATCATTCACCTTGATACGGTCTATCACTACATCAACACTATGCTTGGTAGTTTTGGTCAGTTGCGGCAAAGCGTCCACTTCGTAAATTTGGCCATCAACACGCAGGCGCACAAAGCCTTGTGATTTTAATTGCTCAAATAAATCAAGTTGTTCACCTTTGCGGTTGCTGACTACTGGCGCCAAAATCATGAGTTTGGTGTCATCTGGCAAGGCAAGCACATGGTCCACCATTTGGCTGACGGTTTGTGCTTCAAGTTTAATAGCATGTTCAGGACATTCGGGGTCACCAGCACGCGCATAAAGCAGACGTAAGTAATCGTGAATTTCGGTCACGGTTCCTACAGTAGAACGTGGGTTGTGCGACGTCGATTTTTGTTCAATCGAAATAGCTGGCGACAGGCCTTCAATCAAATCGACATCGGGTTTATCCATACGCGCTAAGAATTGACGTGCATATGCTGACAATGATTCTACGTAACGGCGTTGGCCCTCTGCGTATAGTGTGTCAAAAGCGAGTGAGGACTTACCTGATCCAGATAAACCAGTAATCACGACCAGCTGATTTCTAGGGATATCAAGCGATATATTTTTAAGATTGTGCGTGCGTGCACCGCGTATTTTGATGAATTCCATAATGCTTTTACGAATATTAGGGCAACCTGCTAATATACCTACTTTTAGGATTTTAACTTAGTCATTTTTCATGAATATATCGAATAAACAACCCGTCAATCAAACGCAAGATCTTTTTGCCGAGACTGCAGCTGATACCTTTGTATCATTAGCAATCCCCGATGCAGATAAAATGACCAAAGGTGAAATGCGCGCAACTAGCAGTTTGGCGGCTATTTATGGTTTACGCATGTTTGGTATGTTCTCTATTTTGCCAATTTTTGCTATCTACGCTTCAACCTTGTCTGAGAAGCCGAGTAGTCTAATGATCGGTTTGGCCTTGGGCGCCTATGGCCTTACTCAAGCCTTATTTCAGCTTCCATTTGGTATGGCTTCAGATCGTTTTGGTCGTAAACCTATGATCTATATTGGCCTCGCTATCTTTGCCGTGGGCAGTATGGTGGCAGCGTTGGCGATGAATATAGAAACCATCATCTTGGGCCGCGTCATTCAAGGAGCGGGTGCAGTATCAGCAGTCGTGACTGCTTTGCTGGCAGATCTCACCCGTGATGAGCATCGCACCAAAGCGATGGCGACCATAGGCGCGACGATAGGGGTAGCTTTTGCCTTATCGCTGGTGGGTGGCCCCTTACTAAATCAATGGATAGGCGTGCCTGGAATCTTTGCCGTTACCGCCATACTGACATTAGCTGCCATTGCCGTGGTTAAATTTGTGGTTCCCAATCCTGTGATCAGCTACTACCATTCTGATGCCAGTGCTGCCCCGGCCAAGCTGAAAGATGTTCTAAAAAATGCACAACTACTACGTTTAAATTATGGTATTTTTGCCCTGCATGCCGCGCAAATGGCTATGTTTGTGGTGGTGCCGTTTGCCATTACTAAATCCAGCCATATCGATGTGAATCAGCATTGGCATATTTATCTACCCGTCTTAATGGTATCTTTTGCCTTAATGGTGCCGGCGATTATTTATGCCGAAAAACAAGCCAAAATTAAATTGGTATTTGTGAGCGCCATTGCTTTAATGCTACTAGCGCAATTGATGTTTGCTGCTTCTATTGAGCACTTTTGGGGCATTGTCGCTTCGCTTACCTTCTACTTTATTGCTTTTAATGTGCTCGAAGCTTCTCTACCATCAATCATTAGTAAAATCGCACCAGCCGCAGCTAAGGGTACGGCGATGGGTGTTTATAATACATCCCAATCACTGGGCATATTTGTCGGCGGAGCCTTTGGTGGTTATTTGTCGCACGTATTTGGCTTTGCCAGTGTGTTCATATTTTGTAGCATAATGATGCTGATATGGCTAATATTGGCATATTCAATGCAAGCGCCAGCAGCAGTCAGAACGAAGATGTATACCATGAGTGCTAAGGCTGATGTAATGACGACAGAAGCGGCCGCCAAGCTTAAAGCTAAGCTTGCAAAAATTGCTGGTGTAATTGAGGTGGCGGTGTTGCCGCAAGAGCGGACGCTAATTTTAAAAGTAGATAAATTGCAAGATTGGGACGAGTCCCAAGTACTTAAATTGTTAAGGGGATAAAAATGGCATCAGTGAATAAAGTAATCTTAGTCGGTAATTTAGGGCGTGACCCAGAAGTACGCTTCATGCCTAATGGTGAAGCAGTGTGTAATTTTAGTATTGCCACGACTGATAGCTGGAAAGATAAGTCTGGTGCCAAGCAGGAGCGTACCGAATGGCATAATATTGTCATGTATCGCAAGTTAGCAGAAATCGCCGGTGAGTATCTGAAAAAGGGTCGTCCTGTGTATGTTGAAGGCCGCTTACAAACCCGTAAATGGCAAACTAAAGAAGGCCAAGATCGCTACACCACAGAAATTATTGCCGATCAAATGCAAATGTTAGGCGGCCGTGAAGGCGGTAGTAGCAATACTAGCTATGACGGTGGTATGGATCAAAGTAGCGCTGCTAGTGATTTCAATCAAGCGCCAGCAAATCAGTCTGCAACGCCAGCTTCTAGTGCAAAGGCAGCAACTTCAGGCTCAGGTTTCGATGATTTTGAAGATGATATCCCTTTTTAGGACCTACCTATATTATTAGTGTAAACAAACCCCATTAACTTCATAAGTTAATGGGGTTTTTCTTTGTTTACATATTGTTTTTAATTTGCTAAAAAGTGAGTTGTGAGCCAAGTTCCACCACACGGTTTGGTGGTAAATGGAATTGGTTGGTAATCGTTTCAGCTGATCTGAATAACCCAATAAAGATTTTTTTACGCCATAAAGCCATTTCTGTGTTTTTAGTGGGGATGAGGATTTCTTTACCCATAAAAAATGATGTATCCATTGCATCTAACATCAGGCCTTTCTCATTACAAAGCTTCAGGTCACGTGGCAAGTTAGTTTCATCTTTAAAGCCATAACTCACAATTACCTTATAAAAATTGTATGGCAGCACTTCTACTTTTATACGCTCAGCTTCAGGAGCGTGTGGGATATCTAGAAATCTAGCGGTTAGAAGGACAATTCTTTCATGCAACACTTTGTTGTGTTTTAGGTTATGTAATAACGCTGGAGGAACGCCATCTAGGTTTGCTGTCAGAAAGATTGCTGTACCTGGCACACGTGAAGGTGGATGCGCACTTATTGCATTAATAAATGGATTGAGTGCCATCGAATCAACTTTAAGGCGTGCTATGAGAAGATTTCTGCCAGCTTTCCAAGTAATCATTAAAGTAAAAAATATGACGCCAATCGCCAGTGGCACCCAACCGCCATCAGGAATTTTTAGTAAGTTAGCGATAAAGAATGCGCCATCTACTGTTAAAAACATCGCGACTAATAAGCCAGTGCGAAGCTTGCTCCAACCCCAAATGTTATGAAACACAACACCAGCAAGCAACGAGGTTGCCACCATGTTCCCAGTCACAGCAATGCCGTAAGCGGCACCTAAGTTTGCCGATGAACCAAAACCGATTACCAAGGCCATGACTGCGAGCATTAATCCCCAGTTAATACGTGGCATATAAATCTGCCCTTCGTGACTTACGGAAGTATGTTCAACACGCATACGAGGCAAGTAACCCAACTGCAATGCTTGGCGTGAAAGTGAAAATGCACCCGTGATGACGGCTTGTGAAGCAATGACCGTAGCAACAGTTGCTAATAGGATGAGAGGATAAAGCATCCACTCAGGGGCTAGAAGGTAGAAAGGATTTGTGGCGGCAGCGGTATTGCTTAATATCAATGCCCCTTGCCCAAAGTAGTTCAGTACCAATGTTGGCAAGACAAGCCCATACCAAGCCAATCTAATTGGAAACCCGCCAAAGTGTCCCATATCGGCATAGAGTGCCTCGGCGCCAGTGACACAAAGTACGACGCCACCTAAAGCTAAGAATGCTAACCATGGTGCAATCGTAAAAAAGTGAATGGCATAAAATGGATTAAGGGCGGCCAAGATGGCGGGGTTTTGAAGAATACCATTTAAGCCAAGAACGCCTAGGGTACCAAACCACAACACCATAATCGGACCAAAGAAAACACCAACTAAGTTGGTCCCTTTATATTGCGTTAAGAATAGAGCAAGTAATACCCCTAATGAAATGGGTAACACTAGAGGCTTTAATGCAGGGGCGGCTAGCTCTAAGCCTTCTACAGCAGAAAGTACTGAAATAGCAGGTGTAATCATACCGTCAGCAAAAAACATACATGCACCTAATACACCAATCAAAGCGATGATGCGCTGTTTTCTCTCACTGCCAACAGCATTCTTTGTTAATGCAAGTAAGGCCATTATTCCGCCCTCACCACGGTTATTCGCCTGCATAATAAAGGCGATGTATTTGACTGACGTCACCATAATAAGCGTCCAGAATATCAGTGACAATATCCCAAATATATTGGCTTGAGTAAGTGGGCCGAATTGACTGTCTGCCGAGAAAATTGTTTGTAGTGTGTATAAAGGGCTGGTGCCAATGTCACCGAATACAACGCCAAGAGCGGCTAATGTAAGTGCTGAAGTCTGAGTCTTAGAATTTGGTGATTGATTCATTATCTTTGTTAGTCATTAATAAAAATCTAGCGTTATATTTTCAATTGCGATGCTGCTTAGGAATGGGAATGCGAACCTATTTTGATGGAGATGAGAATAAAAAATCAACCCCCATCAATAATGAGTTATGACCAGTCATCACCAGCGGAACTGTCATCCCATGACGAGTTGTCTGCAACACCAAAGTCTGTGCCACCCATATCATTGTCTGGATTATTATTAGCGTGCGCTTCATTGATTAAACCATTATTAGAGTTGCCATCTGTAAAATGATGCATCAATGCTTCACCAGCCACCATGCCAACACCCAAGGCCGCGCCTGTTGCTAACCCACCCATAATACCTGAACCCATGCCGCCAGCTGGCGCCATGGCTGGCGCAGGAGGTGCGCCGTAAGGCTGAGGATTTGAATTAATGCCATTAGTATAATTGTTGGATGGTGATTGAGGCGGATTATTGCGCGTCATCATTTTTGCGGCTATATAAATAAAGCCGATTAAACCCACCATTAAGAAAATCATACCCCAAGGCATTTCATTATTATTGCTCTGCACTTGATGGTTTACTGGCACTGAGCGGCTTGAAGAAATTTGCGCGATCAGTTTTTGCAATGCCTCAGGCTTTGCAAAAGATAAATTAGGTTGCAAGCGTTCTGCAGTGTTTAATTCAGTTTGAGCTGCAGAGAGTTGACCTTGTTTGGCTAATAACTCAGCTTCAACATAATGAGCTTTAGCACTATTAGGATGGTCTTTAAGCACCTTATCCATCATAGATTGAGCTTCATTAAATCTACCAGCCTCAGCGGCAACGTAAACCTCATGCATAGAAGCTTCTTCAGCAGCAAAAACGGGTAGCATAAAAGTCATCGCTAACACTAAAGATAAAAACCGAAAAATTGACAATACAGGCATAGATTAAATCCTTTTGAGTGAATCTAGAATAGCTGCAATCATACTAAAGTAATATGAAAGATATATTATTATTTGAGGGGTATATTTGACGGGTTAAGAAAAAACTTAGCCCGTCAAATATATTTTCATCTCGGTGCGTCTGGAGGTGGGGGTGGCGCATAACTGGATGGGGGTGGTGGTGCGTAACCTGGAGGTGGCGGTGGAGCATAATAGGTTGGTTTTGGTGGTGGAGTATAGCTTCTTTGCTGCTCTATGTGTCCTGAAACTGGTACGCGATGCCCCTTGGCGTACATGCATTGAGTATAGCCAATGTCATAGCGTTTCTGTGCGCTGTAAGCGGATGTGTTTGAGGCATCTACACCAATCAAACTACCAAATAACAGTCCAGTTGCGGCTCCTACTCCCGCACCTTTACCACCATTTGCAGCAGCACCGATTGCGGCTCCTATTGCGGTGCCTACCACAGCACTTTTAGTAAAGCTATCATTGGCTGCTTGGTTCGCAGTTGTGCCACCAATTTGCGCATTTGCAAACTGCCGACACTCATTATCATCAAATCTAAATTGATCAAAGTTTTTACCAGAACCAGGCAAAGCCATCGAACTTGGTCCAGACGGAATAGACACGCACGCAGATAGGACTAATAAAGTTGGCAACACCAATGCCATCTTAAGTTTCATATTCATTATGATGCTCCAGTACTAAGGTTGTGTCGGTGGTGTTGGTGTAACTTTTTGCCATCCAGCTGGACACTCTTTTATATATGGGTAGTAACCATCTGGATTAGCGCAGTGGTACCAGTAATAATTCTCAGGCGCAGCCTGCTGAATAATCGCTGGTGGAGCTTGCACAGGTTGCTGTTGTTCAATGTAAACAGGGGGTTGAACTGGCGCTGGCGTTATTGTGACTGGCGGATAATATCCATAGGGATATGGTGGGTAGTATGGATACAGGTAAGGTCCTCCAATATATAAACCAACACCCACATGCGAATGTCCTCTACCACCGTAACCGTGCCCACGGTCTGCCATAGCTGTTTGGCTTAGCATCATTCCAGCTACCAATACAACACTACATAATAATTTAACATTTTTCATGAGTCACTCCTCTTTAATAAGCCCATTTTTTAACTTATATGCTTATTTGACTACAAAGTAGTGTCATAGTTTTTTCAAATCTTTGAAGATTTGTATCGTCTTGTATCTGCGCTGAAAACGAATGTGAGTGCTTCGGTTGGAGTTAATAAAAGACAGCTGTGATTAGGCTACCAAATGCTATAAACCATCACAAAACCTGCAAGTGTCATACTGGTCATGGCAAGTAGAAACAAAAAATCAATGAGATTGACTACGCTATTAAGTATATGGGTATTCTTCATGCGGAGCGCGGTAAAAATAAGGTACATACAAATCAGAAATAACAATGCGCAGATTGCAAAAATATCGTCAACTACACTTACTGTCGTGATTTCTTTTGCAAATGCGTTCATAAGTGCTACGACAGTAATGCATAGCCCAGAAAGCGTTGCAGAAACGGAGAGTAGATGTAATAGCTCTTCACGTAGCCATGAACTGTTAGCTCTGGTCATTGTGTTTTTTATAGTCACTTTAGCCTTTTGGGAGTTATAGCGAAGTCATGAAATGGGTAATTCTAATTTAGCAATTAAGCCAAGCTCAAGCATCGCCATATTGCTGAGCTTAATTGAGCCGTGATGCTTCTCCGCAATAATGCGAGCAATAGTTAAACCTAATCCAGTGCCACCAGAGTTTCTTGATCTTGAACCTTCGATACGCTTAAATGGTTGAAATACGGCTTCTAATTGCGCTTCTGGTATGCCAGGCCCTCCATCAACAATCGTCACTATCGCTTTGTTTCCTTCTTGATGCACAGTTACATGAGCAGAGCCGCCGTATTTAATCGCATTATCCAACAAGTTATTAATACAGCGACGCAGTATATGCGGGCAAGCTAAAATGGGTTTTCCTAGTTTTCCGCTAAACGTAACTTCTGCACCAGCGTCTGTCGCATCATTACAGATAGCTTCTATCAGTGAATCTATATCTACAAGCTCAAATGGCTCTTCAGTATTAGTGCTACGTGCAAAGTCTAATCCCTCTTTCACCATATCTAGGGTAGCTGACAAATCGGCAACCAGTCGTGCACGTAAATCTTCATCGGCTACCTTTTCCAGTCGTAACCTGAGACGCGTCAATGGTGTTTGTAAATCGTGTGCAATAGCAGCGAGCATATAGGTGCGCTCCTGTATATGGTTGCGAATGTTTGATTGCATGCTATTGAAGGCAATAGACGCTTGTTTAACTTCTGTGGAGCCTGAATTCACAGGAAGTGGCGGATGCTCAATATTGCGACCTAAATCATGGGCAGCTTGCGCCAATCTGCGTAACGGCTTCGTCGCCATGTGGGCTACAAGCAGTGATATAAGAACAATGGCAAGCAAAAACAAAAGCAGGGTTCTGATGAAGTTCCCTTGAAACGGCATTGAATTACGATCGTGGTGTCCAATATCTAGCCTTAATGGGCTTCCATCGCTAAGCGTGGTGAATATAGTCTGGCAGTGGCGTGACGATGAATTAGTTTGTACAAACTCACTTTTTAAGGGCGGACAGTCCTGATTGGTTCGTTCAATCACAGTAACAGGTCTGTCCTCACCAAGGGTGCGTCGAAGCACGCCTGAAAATTCAGAGTCTGGGAATTTCCCTTCTAGCGTCGTGCTGTTGGAAAGGTCAATTTTAATACCGTTTTTTTCAGCAACATGAGTTAAGGCCGCTCGCGAAGCTTTAGGAACAGCATTTAACATCAATATGATTTGCTCTATCCGTTCTGCGCTGTGCACCATGCGCATATGCGACTCTAAGTCTTTGCGCTCATAGCTTGCGAACGCCATGACTAAAGTAGCAGAAACGATAGTACCTAAAGCTAGAATGATGAAAATTCTAGCAGTCATCGAACCAATAAAAGATTTAATCATCTCGTTTCTACCTTGACGGTGGTGGCAAGAATGTATCCTTCATTGCGAACGGTTTTGATAATAGTAGGTGATTTTTGATCTAACTCTATTTTTTGACGCAGGCGACTGACTTGCAAATCAATCGAGCGGTCAAAGGCGCTCGCATCTCGGCCATGCATTTGATCCATAATTTGGTCCCTATTGAGAATTCGATTAGGGCGATCAAGAAACATTTTTAATAACCTAAACTCAGCGCCAGACAAAGAAATAATAACCCCCTGCGGATCCAAAAGATGCCGAGCTGTCAGGTCTAATACCCAGTCTGCAAAATGCATTTTTATTGCTTCGGTTGTTTTTGTCGGGCCATTACCTAGCTGCTGTGTGCGTCTCAAAACACTGCGTATTCTAGACAGTAGTTCGAGGGGCTCAAATGGTTTGCAAACGTAATCATCCGCCCCTGTTTCCAAGCCAACAATTCGATCTATAGGGTCGGATTTTGCAGTCAGCATGATAATTGGGATGTTAGAACTGGCACGCAATTGACGGCATAACGATAGGCCATCTTCACCTGGTAAATTAAGGTCTAACACAATAAGATCAATGCGATGCGAAAGTATCATCTTACGCATAGCCTCGCCGTCAGTTGCCTGAAAAGCAATTAAATGATTGCGCTCAAGAAAATCCGAAAGCAAGGACCTAATATCGTCATCATCATCAACAATAAGTACGTGGGTAACTTGTTCATCTGCTAGCAATGTTCCCAATTGAGAGCCCTTTCTTTCTAAGTGATATTCCATAAAATACAGTAAGCAATCTTTTTTAACGCTTATTTCTGACGTTGAAAATGCTGGTTAAATTTCTGATCAAAAATCTTCTGTTGCTCAGACGTTAATGTGCTGTAAAAGCTTTCTATAGATTGTATATGAGAAGCCATTTTTTCTTGTCTTAGCTTCATCATGTTTAACATGCGATCAAGACGTTCTGGCGTTGTTAGTTGAGAAAACTCAGAGCGATCATGTTTCGCTTCATGCGCTGTAGGTGTTAAAGCTACAGTAAAGTCCTGCCAAGCGACTTGTTGTGATTCTGACAATGCAAGCTCATCATGCAGTGCATTCATTCTTTTTTCAAAATTTTCACTATGTTTTTCTTGATTCCAATGACCATGGCCACATTCAGCTTGTGCAATCAAAGGCTGTAAACTGAAAGCGGTCAGTAATGCCAACACGGACATAGGCATGGCTATTTTTTGAAAGATAGTTTTTGTAGAAAACAACATGATGGACATTCTCCTTGAGGTCAATTACGCCAACGTAAATGGCGACTGAACTGTATTTAATCAGGGATATGTATCTAAGATTTGTCGTTTAGGCGTTTGCTTGTATCTGTTTGTATCAAGAGTTGCTTAATGACTATTAGTCGCATGCATATGTATGTTGAGATGCGTTTACAAAAATCTATCAAGCAGTTTACGGCTATGTTTATCCAATTGTTCTAGGTCCCGAATCAAGAAGTTAATGCCATGACCATCGGTAATGAGAAGTGAGGTTTGCGTTAGTCGGCGTATATGATCTTCGGCTTTTAATACCAGTTCAGCTTCCCCGCGGTCGGTTGTGACCTGCCAAGTGCTTGGTGTGGCAAAGCTTGACACCTGATGTATGCTTTGAATTTCTGGCATAAATTCACGTTGCGCCAGTTCAGCGGCTAGGAGTGTGCGGTCGTCTGTATCTAAATCGCTTAATCTCTCTATCCATAATAATTCGTGACTGTCTGCACTCACTACTGACAGACCTTCATCAGCTGCACTAATAGGAAACGCCCGAACTGGGTAAACGCCATCGTGGACGGCGCCATCGGCAGTGATGAGCTGCAATCGACCGCCAGCATTACGCGTGAGCGTGAATGGCGCTTTTTTGTCGGTAATGAGCGGAATCTGTTCCATCGTTATACGCTAAGCTCTTTATCTATAATATGGGGAGCACTACTTAGGTCATCCAAGTCGGCATCTACATTACGCGCTTGTGCTTGATATAGTCGGTAATAAGCTCCTTCGCGCGCCATCAGCTCGTCGTGATTGCCGACCTCCACAATTTGACCTTGGTCTAAAACCACTAGGCGATTGGCTTTGTGTAGGGTGGATAATCGGTGTGCGATAGCAATGGTGGTACGGCCATGCACGAGGTTATCGAGCGCTTTTTGAATTTCTTTTTCTGTTTCGGTATCCACTGATGCAGTGGCTTCATCCAAGATTAGAATCCTAGGGTCAATCAGTAAGGCGCGCGCGATAGAGATGCGTTGGCGTTCGCCACCAGATAGACCGTGGCCACGTTCGCCAACCAAGGAGTCATATCCATGGGGCAGACGTAAGATAAACTCATGGGCGTGCGCGGCGCGTGCGGCGGCAACAATTTCAGCGCGGGTGGCTTCAGGTTTACCGTAGGCAATATTCTCGGCAATGCTCCCGAAAAACAAGAATGGCTCTTGCAATACTAGTCCGATATTGCGTCTGTATTCAGAGATTGGTAACGAGCGAATATTGACACCATCTAAGCTGATAGAGCCAGCTGATACATCATAAAAACGGCACATTAAATTGACCATTGTGCTTTTGCCTGAACCGCTATGACCCACCAAGCCTATCATTTCTCCTGGCTCTATGACTAGGTTTAAATCTTTAATCACTGAGCGGTTGCCATAGCGAAAACCCGCCCCGCGTATTTCTATACGGCCACTAACATGATCTAAGTGCACGGGGTTAGAAGGCTCAGGCACGCTAGAGACATGATCCAAAATATCGAAAATGCGTTTAGCCCCAGAGGCTGCTTTTTGTGTGACCGAAACGATGCGGCTCATGGAGTCTAAGCGAGTGTAAAAACGACTGATATAGGCGAGAAAAGCGGTTAATACACCGACGCTGATTTCATTATGGGCGACTTGCCAAATACCAAATGCCCAAACCAACAGGAGACCAATTTCGGTCAGCAAGGTGACGCTAGGTGAAAACAGCGACCATATTTTATTAATTCGGTCGTTGACGATGAGGTTATGTTGGTTCGCTTCACGAAAGCGCAACGCCTCACGACCTTCTTGTGCAAAAGCTTTGACTACGCGGATTCCGGGAATGGTGTCTGCTAGCACATTGCTGACCTGCGACCATACGCGGTCAATTTTTTCAAAGCCTGTGCGCAAGCGATCGCGCACGATATGAATCATCCACGCAATAAAGGGTAGCGGCAGTAAAGTAATTAATGCCAGCTTGGCATTGATGGAAATTAGGATTGCTGCAGTCATCAATATCATTAACACATCTGTCGCAAAGTCGAGTAAATGTAGTGATAGAAATACGCAGATACGATCAGACTCAGAACCGATGCGCGACATTAAATCACCCGTGCGCTTACCGCCAAAATACTCTAGTGACAGACGTAATAAATGTTCATAAGTAATGGTGCGCAGATCGGCGCCTATGCGCTCGCTTACTAACGCTAAAATATAGGTGCGTGCCCAACCTAAACTCCAAGCAAGCAAGGCTGAACCTAGTAAGCCGGCGAGTAACAGTGACACCATCCCGTAGTCAATAGGGGCGCCGTTTTGATAAGGAATCAGCACTTTGTCCATAAGCGGTATGGTGAGGTAGGGTGGGACTAAGGTGGCCGCAGTAGAGGCAAGCATCAGCAGAAATCCACCTAATAATTGCCATTGATACGGTTTGGCAAAACGCCATAAACGTAGCAATGTCCAAGTGGACGGTGGTTTATCAATTTCTCCATCACAATGCGCACACTCTAATGTGTCTGCTGTAAGCTCGGCTTGACAGTTTGGACAATATTGCACATCTTCGGTCGCGATAGGTTCACCGCTCACAAAGCTGGCAAGTTGTAGCGTAAACTGCTTGTTAAAACGCGCTACTGCAGCGTCGTGTGCTAGGGTGTAATTCCAGCGCGCGAGCCTTGTATCATCATCAAATAACTCTAGGCTGCCCACCCCTGCATGGTCGTGATGTTGACAGTGTAGATTGGCTTGGAACGGGTAGCTCACGGCAGTGGTTTGTGGATCGCTGATGTGAAGTAGGCGTTCAGCGCTTAGCACTAACAGCTGTTTTTTGAAGTGCAATAGTGGGTCGAGATTAATCTCTAACCAAGCAATAATGGGCTCATTCTGATGAAGTTGCGACTGCGCAGCGGCGATCCAGTGGCCTGGTAGCACTTGATAAATTGGACTTGACGGGAGTATTTGGTTGTTCACAGCGGCTGAGTGTACTACAATCCACAAGGCTGATAAACAGTTATGGCGTGCTTTTTGGTAAACTTCAACGGTATGCCGACTTCGCAACTTTCCTACCTTCAATTCATCTGGACCGACTGATGGAGTTTCTAAAGATTTTACCCCTGCGTGGACCAAATATATGGACATACCGTCCAGTATTAGAGGTGTGGCTAGACATTGGCGCCTTAGAGGACTCCCCTTCTAATACGATCCCTGGTTTTTACGAGCGTCTCAGTAGCTGGCTACCAACATTGGCAGAGCATCGATGTGGCATTGGCGAGCGCGGCGGATTTTTGCAGCGTGTGCGTGAAGGCACATGGCCTGGACATATTTTGGAGCATGTCACGCTAGAGCTTCAATCTTTGGCGGGTATGCAAGGTGGCTTTGGTAAGGCGCGCAGCACAGACGTGCGCGGTGTCTATAAAGTAGTAGTGCGCTCTCGCAATGAGCAGGTGAGCCGAGTAGCTATCCATGCAGCGCGCGACTTAGTTCTGGCGGCCATGCAGGATCGCCCGTTTGATCTACCCGCAACGCTGACTCAATTGCGTGATATGGTTGATTCGTTATGCTTAGGACCGAGCACCGCTTGTATTGTGGATGCTGCCACTGCACGCAATATCCCCTCCATTCGTTTGACTGCCGGTAATCTAGTGCAACTAGGATATGGCGCTCGTCAGCATCGAATTTGGACTGCGGAGACTGATCAAACTAGCGCTATTGCCGAAAGTATTTCTGGCGATAAAGATTTAACTAAAAGTTTATTAGAGGCATGTGGTGTACCAGTGCCAGAAGGCCGTTTAGTGGATAGTGTGGCCGATGCTTGGGATGCGGCTGAAGACATAGGCTTGCCTGTTGTAGTTAAGCCGCGTGATGGAAATCATGGACGAGGCGTTTCCATGGAATTGATGACGCACGCCGAAGTGGAAGCGGCCTATCACTTAGCGCGAGATGAAGGTAGCGGAGTGATGGTCGAGCGTTTTGTGCGCGGAAGCGAACATCGCTTGCTCATTGTGGGCGGAAAATTAGCAGCTGCTGCTAGAGGCGAGTCCGTATGTGTTGTTGGCGATGGCAAGGCCACGATTCGTGAGTTAATTGCACGGGACATTAATACCGATCCACGCCGAGGCGAAGCCGAAGAATTTCCGTTGGATCTAATTTCCATCGATGACAATGCAGCCGCTATTTTTGAAATTGAGCGTCAGGGTTTTAACGCTGATGCAATCCCTGTAGCAGGTAAGCAAATCATTGTTCAACGCAATGGAAATGTGGCGCTGGATGTGACTGACCTAGTGCACCCTGAAGTGGCCGCAACAGCCGCGCTGGCTGCACGCATTGTTGGACTAGATATTGCTGGTGTGGATTTGGTGGCGGAAGACATTTCAAAGCCATTAGCAGCCCAAGGTGGTGCTATTGTTGAAGTCAATGCGGGTCCAGGCCTATTAATGCATCTTAAACCTGCAGAAGGCGAGGCGCGCCCAGTGGGTAAAGCAATCGTTGATAGTTTATTTGCCGATGGTGATGATGGCCGTATTCCTGTTGTTGGTATTGCTGGTACTTATGGTAAAACGTTGGTGGCACAAATCGTCTCTAGATTGCTACATTTAAGTGGCAAGCATGTGGGCTTAGCTTGCAGTTCTGGACTCTATCTTGAACAGCGTCAGGTTGAAAAATCGGATTGTGCGACTTGGGCGGCAGCGCAAAAGTTATTGATGAACCGTAATTTAGATGCGGCGGTCATTGAAAATAGCTTTACAACGATTTTAGCGGAAGGTTTGGGTTATGACCGCTGTCAGGTCGGTGTGGTAACCAATGTCAATCCAGCGCAACATGTAGGCGAATACTATATTGAAACGCCCGAGCAGGTGTGGAATGTGATGCGCACCCAAGTTGATGTGGTATTGGAAAGTGGCGTGGCGGTTCTTAACGCAGATGATCCGCTAGTGGCTCAAATGACGGATCTTTGCGATGGTGAGATTATTTTCTTTGCGCGCGATGCTAAGTTGCCAGTCGTCGAGGAGCATCTCAAACGTGGCGGACGCGCAGTGGTCATTGCGGTAGGAAGTCTAGTACTTGCCACCGGAAGTGCCCAAGTGCCAGTGGCAAGGCTTGCGGCCATTAAAATGTTGGAGGGTGTTGCGCCTGAAGACCAAAAAATTGAACATATACTTGCGGCGGTTGCGGCTGGTTGGGCGTTAGGCATTTTGCCTGAGCTCATGCGCGCTGGCGTTAAGAATTTTAACGTAGACGCATTAACTGCAGAGCGCATTGATGTTTAACTTATTAATAGACAAGTGTGATGCCTGCATTCAATCACCAGCCCTCTGCTGGCTTAAAACAAGGAAAACTGTTTGATGGAAGTGTCACGTATACGAGCACTACGCGGTCCTAATTTGTGGAGTCGGCATACCGCCATTGAGGTCATCGTATCCTGCACGGAAGCCGAGTGCGATATTGATAATATACGGGGCTTTGAGTCACGCTTGCGAGCGCGCTTTCCGGCCATTGGTCCATTGCAATTGGCGGGTCGTGCTGAGGCAGTGTCGATGGCGCATGTGCTAGAGGTTGCGGCACTTGGTTTGCAGGCACACTCTGGCTGCCCAGTGACCTTCAGTCGTACCGCACAAACCCTAGAAGCTGGCGTTTATCAGGTGGTGTTTGAATATAGCGAAGAAGAGGTTGGACGTTTGGCGTTAGAACTGGCCGAACAGCTTTGCCTTGCTGCGTTTGCTGACACCCCTTTTGACTTGGCTGCTGCCATGGCGAAGATTACTGAGTTAGATGAAGATGTGCGTTTGGGGCCTAGTACCGGCGCCATCGTTCAAGCCGCAATAAAGCGTGGCATTCCATTTCGTAGACTGACAGCAGGAAGTTTGGTGCAGTTTGGCTGGGGTAGTAAACAGCGTCGCATACAGGCGGCGGAGACTGACCTAAGTAGTGCAATTGCGGAAGCAATTGCACAAGACAAGCAACTGACTAAAAAATTGTTGAGTGCAGCTGGCGTTCCCGTTCCTGGTGGTCGAGAAGCCGTGGATTTAGAAGATGCTTGGGCCGCGATGACTGAAATCGGCGGGCCGGTTGTGGTGAAACCCAAGGACGGCAATCAAGGTAAAGGCGTGACGGTCAATATTACGACACGTGCGCAACTTGAGCGCGCTTATGCGGCAGCCGCTGAAATAAGCTCAGACGTATTGGTCGAGCGCTTTATTCCTGGCGGTGATTTCCGCCTGTTGGTTGTAGGCAATAAATTAGTCGCTGCGGCTAGACGTGACCCACCTTTGGTTATTGGTGATGGCGTGCTGAGTGTGCGTGAACTAGTTGAAAAAGTGAATACTGATCCGCGACGCGGACAAGGGCATGCAACTTCTTTGACCAAAATGCGAATAGACGATATTGCATTGGCGAGTCTAGCAACACAAAATTTCACCGTGGACGACGTGCCGCAAAAGGGTGCCCGCGTTATTTTACGTAATAACGCTAACCTCAGCACGGGCGGCACAGCAACAGATGTAACTGACGATGTGCATCCAGAGTTGGTGGCTTGCGCGGTAGCAGCCGCACAAATGGTAGGGTTAGATGTTTGCGGCGTTGATCTGGTGTGTGATAGTGTACAGCGCTCATTAAAAGAGCAGGCCGTTGGCGTGGTTGAAGTCAATGCTGCCCCAGGGTTGCGTATGCATTTGCAGCCTTCGTTTGGTAAGGGTCGTGCAGTGGGTGAGGCCATTGTTTCTACTATGTTTGCCACTAATGATAATGGTCGAATTCCTCTGGTGGCAGTGGCTGGTACCAATGGTAAAACTACCACGGTACGTCTTATTGCACATATTTTAGGTTGCCAAGGTCTGCGTGTAGGTATGACTAACTCGGATGGTGTTTATATTCAAGGTCGGCGTATTGATAGCGGTGATTGTAGTGGGCCAAGAAGTGCACGTAATGTATTGTTGCATCCAGATGTTGATGCAGCTGTGTTCGAAACGGCCCGCGGTGGTGTGTTACGTGAAGGGTTGGCATTTGATCGTTGCGATGTGGCGGTGGTGACTAACATAGGCATGGGTGATCATCTAGGTCTAAACTACATTACAACAGTGGAAGACTTGGCTGTGGTGAAGCGGGTGGTAGTACAAAATATTACCGCAACTGGTGTAGCCGTGCTTAATGCCGCAGATCCGATGACGGTCAAGATGGCTTCGTCATGCCCCGGTTCGGTGACATTTTTTACCCATGATCGCCAGCATCCTGTCATGGCGACCCATGCGGCACAAGGTCGTCGAGTAGTCTACGTGGAAAATGGTGAGATCGTGGCAACGCAAAAGAATGCCGATCAAAAACAATTCAAGCAAACGATTTCCTTAGCGGAAATTCCGATTACCAGAAATGGCCGCATAGGCTTTCAAGTTGAGAATACGATGGCGTCGATCGCGGCTGCTTGGGCCTTGGACGTTGACTGGGACATTATACGTAAAGGCGTATCCACTTTTGTCAGCGATGCACAAACCGCACCAGGCCGTTTTAACTTTTTTGATTATAAAGGCGCTAGTGTCATTGCTGATTACGGACATAATCCTGATGCAATTGTGGCTTTGGTGGCAGCGATTGAATCAATTCCAGCCAAGAAACGTTTGGTGGTGATTAGCGGTGCCGGCGACAGGCGTGATATCGATATTAGCCGGCAAAGCGAGATATTGGGCGACGCTTTTGATGAGATTATTTTGTATCAGGATCAGTGTCAGCGCGGTCGTGCCGATGGCGAGGTGCTGAAACTGTTGCAAGATGGGCTAGTAAATGCACAGCGCGCAAGTCAGATAGATGAAATCCGGGGTGAGTTTTTGGCTATTGATACCGCCTTGGCTAGATTAGAAGAGGGTGACCTATGTTTAATCTTAATAGATCAAGTTGAAGAGGCCTTGGCCTATATAGCTGAGCGCGTCGCCAATAGCTGATGCTTCGCATTGGTAAGGTGAGTGAGGTATAATTTCACTTTTCGAATTTAGCGCTTATTTTACCCATGCCAATTTATGATTTTCAATGCAGTAGCTGTGGCTTTAAAGACGAGGTGATGCGCAAAATTAGCGCGGCCAGCACTGAAGCATGTCCGCAATGTGGCGCTGAAACTTTTAGTAAACAATTGTCCGCACCTAGCTTTCAGCTAACTGGAAGCGGTTGGTATGCTACTGACTTTAAAAATGGGTCAAATAAGCCAGCAACCACCACCCCAGTTTCGACCAAAGCTAGTGAGCAGGTGAAAACTGACAGCAGTACTGCAGCAACGGCAGATAGCAGCCCTAGCCCCAGTGTCGATAAAAAGCCTGATGCAGTCCCTGCGACTACTAAGTAAACTTCAACTGCAAACTTAACTTATGAAAAAATATTTTATTACTGGTTTGTTGGTATTAGTGCCATTGTTAATTACCGTTTGGGTGATTTCCAGTCTAGTCGGTATGATGGATCAAAGCCTGTTATTACTGCCAGAAAGCTGGAGACCAAAGGCGCAGTTGGGCTTGGAAGTACCAGGCGTTGGTGCCTTACTGACGCTGTTAATTGTTTTTGTGACAGGTCTTATTGCCACCAACTTTTTTGGCAAGCAGCTCATTTTGTTATGGGAAGCCCTGTTGGCACGCGTACCGGTGGTGAAGTCGATTTATGCCAGCGTTAAGCAAGTATCCGATACACTGTTTTCAGACTCTGGTAATGCTTTCCGTCAAGCGGTATTGGTGCAGTTTCCCCGCGCAGATTCATGGACTATCGCTTTTGTCACAGGTAAACCAGGTGGCGATGTCGCGAATCATTTGCATGGCGATTATGTCAGTGTCTTTGTGCCGACGACACCTAATCCGACAGGCGGTTATTTTTTGATGATGCCGCGCGCTGACGTAATCACGCTCGATATGAGTGTGGATGAAGCATTGAAATATATCATTTCTATGGGCGTGGTTGCACCGGCAGAAAAAATCATCCCGCAACTACTTAAAAAAAATTAAACACTCCATATCACCTTAACCGAAACTCAATAAGAAATTGACACTATGCGTACACATTACTGCGGCCATTTAAACCGCGAACATATCGGCCAAACCGTAACTTTATGCGGTTGGGCACACCGCCGCCGCGATCATGGTGGAGTGATTTTTATTGATTTGCGTGACCGTGAAGGTATGGCGCAAATTGTGATTAATCCTGATGCCAAAGCTGCCTTTGCTCTGGCGGAAACCGTACGTAGTGAATATGTGCTGAAAATAGTTTGTGAAGTGCGCGCGCGCCCTGACGGCGCAGTGAACGCTAACTTATCTACCGGTGAAGTGGAAATGATCGCCACTGAAATTGAAATTTTAAATGCATCACTCACCCCGCCATTTATGCTCGATGACGATAGCCTGACTGAAACTGTGCGTTTACAGCATCGTTATATCGATTTGCGTCGTCCAGTAATGCAAAAGAACATGATGTTGCGCTACCGCGTAGCCAAAACCTTGCGCGACTATTTGGACACCAATGGGTTTATTGAAATTGAAACGCCAATGTTAACGCGATCAACTCCTGAAGGCGCTCGTGACTACCTAGTTCCTAGTCGTGTGCATGCAGGCGAATTTTTTGCCTTGCCACAATCGCCACAGTTATTTAAACAGCTCTTGATGGTGTCTGGCTTTGATCGCTATTTCCAAATCACGAAATGTTTCCGTGATGAAGATTTACGTGCCGACCGTCAGCCTGAATTTACACAAGTCGACATTGAAACTTCATTTATGACTGAAAACCAGATCATGGATATTGTGGAAGAAATGATTCGGCAGATGCTGAAAAAAGTACAAAACGTAGATTTGCCAGCTTCGTTTCCACGCATGAGCTTTGCTGAGGCCATGACACGTTACGGTTCAGATAAGCCAGATATGCGCGTTACACTAGAAATTACCGAGCTTTCAGATGTTATGAAGGATGTGGACTTTAAAGTGTTCTCAGGTGCGGCAAATATGGCTGGCGGGCGTGTAGCCGCGTTGCGCGTGCCAAATGGCGCAGTGATTGCACGTAGCGAGATTGATGCTTATACCGAGTTTGTGAAAATTTATGGTGCTAAAGGTTTGGCTTATATCAAAATTAACGATATCACCAAATTGAATGAAGAAGGTCTACAAAGCCCTATTGTTAAAAACATTCATGTGACTGCCCTTCAGGCAATTATTGATCGCACTGGTGCGCAAAACGGTGACATTATTTTCTTTGGTGCGGATAAAACTAAAGTGGTGAATGAGGCTTTGGGCGCATTGCGCCTTAAAGTGGGTCACGATAAAGGCCATGTTGATGGGCGTGCTTGGGCACCATTATGGGTGGTTGATTTCCCGATGTTTGAACATGATGAAGAAAATGATCGTTGGGCAGCCTTACATCATCCGTTCACAGCTCCTAAAGACGGTCACGAAGACTTGTTGGTCACTAATCCGGGTGCTTGTTTATCTAAAGCCTACGATATGGTGCTTAACGGTTGGGAAGTTGGCGGCGGGTCTGTTCGGATTCACAAGCAAGATATTCAATCTAAAGTATTTGATGCATTGAAGATTAGTCCTGAAGAAGCGCAAGAAAAGTTTGGATTCTTACTAGACGCCTTGCAATATGGAGCTCCGCCGCATGGTGGCCTAGCTTTTGGTTTAGATCGATTAGTCACTTTAATGACGGGAGCAGAATCTATCCGTGATGTGATTGCATTCCCTAAAACACAGCGCGCGCAGTGCTTGATGACCAATGCACCAAGTGCGGTTGATGAGAAACAATTACGCGAATTGCACATACGTGTGCGTACGCCTAACCCTGTCGCTTAGCATTAAGCTCGCTTGAGTTGTTACGCCCTCTCCACTCTCTATTTAGAGTTGGCAAGGGCGTGTCTAGCGAGCGTTTCGTTCTTATTTAAACAAGGCTGTAATTTAAACTTAGCCATGCCGATTAAATCCCTAATCCGCACCATCCCGCACTACCCGAAAGCTGGCATACAGTTTCGTGATATCACCACCTTACTCAAAGATCCGCTTGGCTTTCGTTTAGTAATCGATGGCCTTGCTGCGCATTACAGTTCGCAGAAAATAGAAAAAATTGCAGGTATCGAAGCGCGAGGTTTTGTTATCGGTGCGGCCCTTGCTTATAAGCTAGGGGTCGGTTTTGTGCCAATTCGTAAGTCGGGGAAATTGCCAGGAACTAGCATAGGCCATGACTACGCTTTGGAGTATGGGGTCGATCGTTTGGAAATACATGTTGATGCGGTAGTGCAAGGTGAACAGGTGCTGTTGGTGGATGATTTGATTGCCACAGGTGGCACTGCGTTGGCGGCCGCAGCCCTCATTCATCAGTTGGGTGGGGTGGTTATGGGCTGTGCTTTTGTGATTGACTTGCCAGATTTGGGCGGCACGCAGCGTTTAACCAATAGCGGCCTCAAATCCTTTGCGCTATGTCAATTCGCAGGCGATTAGTTGGTATCCTGCTGTTGACCAAACGGATTCTCGATCATAAAGGTGTTACAGTGATTTAACTTAAGCAACTTAGCAAATTATGCCAGTAACCGAAATTAATCATTACAACTTACGTGCACCTCGCGAAATTATGCATGTGCTTAAAGACTTTTATTGCAATATCATCGGCTTGAAGGTCGGTCCGCGTGAGGGTTTTACTAGCTATGGTTTCTGGCTATATATAGGCAATAATGATGTCTTGCATATTGCGGAATATAAAGGGGAAGGCGCTCCATTACTAAACGTATTGACCACCTTTGATCATGTGGCATTTACTTGTACAGATTTTGCAGCGATGGAAGCGCACCTGAAAGTGCACCAAGTGCCGTACAGCATCCGTATGGTCCCAGCGATTAATGTGCAGCAAATTAATTTAAAAGACCCTGTCGGCAACGGTATTGAACTAAACTTTTACTTGGTATAGGCTTAAGCTTAAGTCATGGTAAGAGCATACTGAATTTATTTTACATAGCTTGGTCCAACGCTTGTTAATATAAGAATAAGGAATGGTTGAAATGAGTCAATTCTTTACAAGAATCCTATGGGCTTTAAGCCTTTTTCTTGCTATTTCAGCTAACGCTAAGGCTGAACCAGACGCTAATCTATGGCCAATAGTTAAAGAGGCGTTCTTCGCCCAACGTGAAATACAGCCGGTAGAGTTTATGAAAATAGACGCACCTCGTCGCGCTGAAAGTGGTGCGCAAGTGCCCGTGACTTTGAGTGTGGATAATGCGGCCGCTAATGGTGTCGTCATTAGAAAAATTTACCTGTTGGTCGATGCTAACCCAATTCAACTTGCTTCCACCTATCATTTATCATCAATGCTTGGTAACTTTCAATTAGCCACGCGTATTCGTTTTGAAACTGATTCCTTTGTACGTATCGTTGGTGAAAGCGCAGATGGTAAGTTATATATGGCGTCGCGTGAAATTCGAGCTGCCGGTGGATGTGGCGGTACTGTGGATGGTGACGATGCTGCGATCCGCGCTGCAGCAGGTAAGATTAAATTAAGAGTAGAGGCGCCAGTGAGATTTGGTGAGCCAGCGTCAACCATATTCAATATCAAGCATCCTATGCGAACAGGTCTGCAACGCGACTTGGTATCGCAAGGTTATGTGCCCGCTTTTTATATCAATAAGGCCAGTTTTAGCTACAACGGTAAGTTGCTAATGACAGTGGATGTCGGTGTTGGTACTAGTGAAGATCCGTACATGAAATTTAATTTCATCCCTGATGCACCAGGCAATTTAGAAGTGCAAGCCACTGACAATGAAGGTAAAACCTTTGTGCAGCAAGTGAATGTAAAAGGCTAAACTCAGCCAGTATTTGAAGCCTCCTCTATGGAGGCTTTTTTTATGCCTTGGCGCAGGCAATGCGCGAAATTTTAGATGCTAAAATAAGTCCCATTATCAAGGAGAAAAAGATGAAAAGTTATCGTAAAGAACTCTGGTTTAACCCACCAACACGAGTGGCTTTTATTCGCATCACTGAGCAGGTCAATGAATGTTTGCGCGAAAGTGGCGTGCGTGAAGGTTTGGTGCTGATTAATGCCATGCATATTACCGCTAGTGTATTTATTAATGATGATGAGCGCGGTTTACATAACGACTACACGCAATGGCTGGAACGCTTAGCACCGCATGAGCCAGTGAGCAGTTATCGCCATAACGATACTGGTGAAGATAATGCAGATGCGCATATGAAACGCCAGCTTATGGGACGCGAAGTAGTCGTTGCCATTACCGAAGGTAGGTTGGACTTTGGGCCATGGGAGCAGATTTTCTATGGCGAGTTTGATGGCAGACGCAAAAAACGCGTATTAGTTAAAATTATTGGTGACTAGCTGATTCAAATCAAAGCGGCTTTTTAATGGTTTTGTTATTGTGCGCTGCATTCTGACTTCCGCATGACGACAACAATTAAATTGATGAGATGAGATATGTTTAGCCCAGAACTTCTAGCACCAGCCGGCGACCTTGATCGAATGCGTACTGCGTTTGATTATGGTGCCGATGCCATTTATGCCGGTCAGCCTCGCTACAGTTTGCGTGCGCGTAATAATGATTTCTCAATGGATAATATTGCTATTGGCATTAACGAGGCGCACGCCCGTGGCAAGAAGTTTTTTGTTGCCAGTAATATATCTCCCCATAATGCCAAGGTTAAAACCTATATGGCAGATATGGCACCTATTATTGCCATGCAACCCGATGCATTGATTATGTCTGATCCTGGACTCATCCTAATGGTGCGAGAGAAATGGCCTAAGATGCCAGTCCATCTTTCAGTGCAAGCCAACACGGTGAATTTTGCTACGGTTAAGTTTTGGCAAGCGATGGGTCTAAAGCGCGTGATATTGTCGCGCGAATTGTCCTTGGATGAAATTGAAGAAATCCGTCAACTCTGTCCGGAAATGGAGTTGGAAGTGTTTGTGCATGGTGCTTTGTGCATAGCCTATTCTGGCCGCTGTCTGCTTTCAGGCTACTTTAATCATCGTGACCCAAACCAAGGTACTTGTACTAACTCATGTCGTTGGGATTACAAGGTGCATGACGCTTCAGAAGATGCAGCCGGTGTGATTCGCCTCAATGAATTTGACTTTAAAGAAGAGATGGAAAAATCCAGTCTTTCCGCTTGTGGGAGTTTGCCGCGCCACCCGCTTGCGGATAAGGTGTATCTGATTGAAGAAAAAGGGCGCCCTGGTGAATTACTGCCGATTATTGAAGATGAGCACGGCACTTACATTATGAACAGCAAGGATCTACGTGCAATTGAGCATGTGGAGCGCCTAGTGAAAATGGGTGTCAATTCATTAAAAATTGAAGGCCGTACTAAGTCTCGTTATTACGTGGCACGGACTTGCCAAAATTACCGCAAGGCGATCGATGATGCGGTGGCTGGACGACCATTTGATTGGAATTTAGTCGGTGATTTGGAAAATTTAGCTAACCGTGGATACACAGACGGTTTTTATCAGCGCCACCATACCGCTGAACATCAGAATTATAAGCAGGGATATTCAATCTCAAATCAAAGTCTATATGTGGGTGATGTGGTTGCTTACAATCCAGAGACGGGTTTGGCGGATATTGAAGCACGCAATAAGTTTGGAGTAGGTGATCGTCTTCAGATTATTCATCCCACTGGCAATCAAGAATTACGCGTAGAGCACATGTTTAATAAAAAGGGTGAGGAAATACAAGAAGCATCTGGCAGTGGCTACTTTGTTCGCGTGCCCGTGGCTGCGCAAGACTTAAGAAATGCTATGGTGGCTAGATACTTATAGGTTTTTGTCTAAAGTTGCGCGTCCATTATTTAAATGGGCGCGCAAGTGTCTCAACTCTTGATGTAACCTTCTAGCTGTTTAATTAGATCCTGTTGGTAGCTAAGGGTTTCTTTTACCAAGTCGCCTATTGATAGCATACCTATCACGCTTCCATTAGCCACAACAGGCAAGTGGCGAATATGACGATCTGCCATAATAGACATACCTTGATCGACGCTATCGTTGGGACCGGCACTTAGCACCTTATGCGTCATTACTTCCGCAATTTGCGTGGTTTTTGAAGATCGGCCTTTTAGGATTACCTCGCGAGCATAGTCGCGCTCTGAAAAAATACCGACTAAATTCTCACCGTCTAGCACCACTAAAGCACCAATTTTATACTCAGCCATTATCACCAAAGCATCAAATACCGGGCGATTTGGGGTAATTGATATGACCTCTTTATATTTTTTACTATCAAGCAATTGTTGTAATGTTTTCATTAGCTTCTCCTTACTTTAATTTATTTTTAATATACACCAAAAAACGTCACACCAATATGCATGGGCTTATTTTAACAAGATTATTGACTTAGTTAGCTAACTAACTATAATGGTCCTAATTATGTTGCAACTTAAAGACCTTCCAACTCCTGATGTGCTGGCAAAGTTTGCCGTACGTTACCCTGATGCTGATGTTACGGCGGTGTCTAGCGTGCTGCAGTTGTTACGCGTCGCTACTGACTTATCTATTGCGTTGGATGCTTGTTTAAGCAAGCACGGACTATTGCAGGGGCGTTGGTGGGTGCTTATTTTATTGATGCGTGAGGCGGATAAAACTTCACAGCCCTCAATATTGGCAGACAAAGCCGGGGTTACCCGTGCCACTATGACTGGTCTGCTTGATGGTTTGGAGCAAAGTGGTCTAATCGCGCGAGTGTTTGCAAAAGAGGATAGACGTTCAGTTTTAATTAATTTAACCGATGCTGGCGTTAAAAAGTTAGATAGCGTAATGCCCGATTATTACCGCCGTATAAGGCGTTGTATGCAAGGGTTAGATGAAGAACAGCGGCAACAACTACAGAAAATTTTAGCTTTAATAAATCTTGGCATTCCCGCCTTGACTTAAGCATATTTAAAATTAGAGCATCAATTTAAACAATAGGACTATTACCATGAGCAATATTCAAAGTGCAATTTCAGCCATCAATGCAAAATTTGATTTGGCATTTAATACAAAAAATGCGGCTGACATTGGCCAGTTATATGCAGAAAATGCCGTTGTATTGCCAGCACCAGCGGGTGCGACGGTCAATGGGCGTCAGGCAGTAGTAGATTTTTTTACAGGTTTAATCGAAGCTGGCGTGATTGATCATCAACTTACTTTGGTCGATGCGGTAGAAGATGGAAATTTAGCTTACCAGGTGGGCTTATGGGCGGGCGCTATGGTCGATGCGCAAGGCGGAAGACAAACATTCGGTGGGAATGTCCATTTGGTTTACCGCAAGCAAGCTGATGGTCAGTGGTTGGCTGTTACCCATATTTGGAACTAAAAATTTAGTGACCATGCATAGTCGCAAAAATACCATACGCGCCTTTATCGCACTAATGACCTTGACGGTCATTTGGGGGTATAACTGGGTGGTCATGAAAAGCGCTTTGTTGTATGCCGGCGCTTTTCAATTTGCTGCCTTGCGGACGGTGATTGGAACGGTGTGTTTATTTGCAGTAGTCATCGTCATGCGTAAGCCATTGCGCATTAAAGAAATGCCCACACTTATATTGCTAGGTTTATTACAAACTAGTGGTTTCACTGGATTGCTGATTTGGGCATTGGTAGAAGGAGGTGCCGGAAAAACCGCAGTACTCACCTATACCATGCCATTTTGGGTGATGGTGCTAGCTTGGCCACTGTTGGGTGAAAAAATACGTGGTTTGCAATGGCCAGCAGCGCTGCTTTCCACCATGGGCATGCTATTTATTTTAGATCCTATGCATTTAGGTGCCGATACCTTCAGTATGTTTTTAGCCCTGCTATCAGGTATTTTTTGGGCGTTATCGGTGATTGTGGCTAAAAAGCTACACCACCGCGTGCCAGATTTAGATCTACTCACACTCACCGCTTGGCAGATGTTGTTTGGCTCAATTCCAATTATGATTGCTGCAATATTAGTACCAGCACCAACCATGCAATGGACACCCTATTTTATTGGAGCTGTCATTTTTAACTCCGTATTTTGTAATGCCTTGGCTTGGATATTATGGCTATACGCCCTTCAACGCTTAAGCGCTGGAGTGGCTAGCATGTCATCCATGCTAGCGCCGGTGATAGGGGTGATGGCAGCCTGGATACAGTTGCAGGAAGTGCCTAACACCACTGAGTTTATCGGTATGACCCTGATTGGCCTTTCACTCGCCATCATCTCGATAATTAGTATCCGAAAACATACATCTATAGACCCAGCTATGGGACAAGATTAAAGTTGACATAATGTATCGTTTAGTGAGCTCGCAACCTTGCCTGTGATAAAATCCAAATTATCTAAAAGTGTTAAGGATTAGTAATATGGCAGGTCATAGTAAATGGGCGAATATTCAGCACCGCAAAGGCCGTCAAGATGCAAAACGCGGCAAGATTTTCACTAAAATAATTAAAGAAATTACAGTGGCAGCACGCCTAAGTGGTGGAGATGTCACCATGAATCCACGTTTACGTGCGGCGGTGGCTGAAGCCAAAGAAGAGAACATGCCAGCAGACAACATCACTCGTGCCATTAAAAAAGGTACAGGGGAGTTAGAAGGCGTGAACTATGAGGAAATTCGCTACGAAGGCTATGGCATTAACGGCGCGGCAATTATTATTGACTGCCTTACCGACAATAAGCAGCGTGCAGTTGCAGACGTACGTCATGCGCTGACCAAGTTCGGCGGAAATTTAGGCACCGATGGTTCAGTAGCTTTCATGTTCAAGCATTGCGGTAGCTTGCTCTATGCTCCAGGCACTTCTGAAGATAAAGTAATGGAAATCGCATTAGAAGCTGGCGCGGAAGATATCGTAACTGATGAAGATGGCAGTATTGAGGTCATTACTGCCCCGAATGATTTTTTAAGCGTTAAAGAAACCATGGAAGCAGCAGGTTTGAAAGCCGTACTTTCAGAGGTTGCCATGAAGCCTAGTATTGAGACAGTATTTACTGGTGATGATGCCGTGAGAATGCAAAAAATTCTAGATGCGCTAGAAGATCTAGATGATGTGCAGGATGTCTACACGACCGCGGTCATTGAAGAATAAAAATGCTTAATTTAACCTCATTGGCTCAATGTCAAATATGCGTCTGCATTGACTTTAAGTGCATCGAGTTTTGCAAACGTTGAGTGGCGTCAGAATTTTAGGAATAGACCCTGGCCTGCGCATGACAGGTTTTGGTGTTATAGAAAAGACAGGCGAAAAAATTACTTATGTTGCCAGTGGAACTATTAAAACAGCGAGTGCTAAGAAAAATAAAGTTGAAGGCGAAGACGACAGAGAGGAGTTGCCTGCTAGGCTGAAAGTCATACTCGATGGATTATTTGAGGTGATTGATACCTATCTTCCGCAACAAGTCGCGATAGAGAAAGTCTTTGTGAATGTAAACCCGCAGTCAACTTTGCTCCTTGGGCAGGCGCGTGGAGCTGCGATTAGCGCAGCAGTTATTCGCAATTTGATGGTGGCGGAATACACTGCGCTTCAAGTAAAGCAAGCCGTAGTTGGTAACGGCCATGCACAAAAAGAGCAAGTACAAGAAATGGTAAAGCGTTTGTTGAAATTACCGGCTGCACCGAAACCTGATTCAGCCGATGCCTTAGCGTGTGCGATTTGCCATGCGCATGGTGGCCAAGGCTTGGGGAAGCTTGCTACGGCAGGTTTTAGAGTCAAAGGCGGAAGATTGATATGATAGGGCGAACAAAATGATAGGCAGGTTGCACGGAATTTTGCTAGAAAAAACACCACCGCTAGTGCTGATTGATTGCAATGGCGTTGGATATGAATGCGAAGTGCCGATGAGTACTTTTTATAACCTGCCAGCTATTGGTGAGAAAGTGATTATGCTCACTCACTTTGTGGTGCGTGAAGATGCGCAGCTATTGTATGGCTTTGGTAGCAACCAAGAACGTGCCACCTTTAGACAATTACTCAAGGTCAACGGCATCGGAGCTAAATCTGCCCTGTCTATACTGAGTGGCTTGTCCATAGATGAGCTGGTGCATGCGGTAGCATTGCAAGATGCAGCTATGCTTACGCGGGTCCCTGGAGTGGGTAAAAAAACTGCAGAACGCTTGCTGCTAGAGTTGAAAGACAAGTTTACTATAGACGGTGTTGCCGCCATGAGCACTAACCAAGCCAAGTCGGCCAGTGGCGATGTGCTGAATGCTTTGTTGGCTTTAGGCTACAACGAGCGCGAAGCCCTTGCCGCTGTTAAGTTATTGCCCGCAGATGTCGCTGTGGCTGACGGCATACGTCAATCATTAAAGGCCTTGTCCAAAGCATGATCCCCACCATTAATACTAATCAGCTAACACGCATTACTTTAGTGCTGCTACTCATTACTGGTTGCTTTTATGTGTTACGGCCATTGATGGCGGCCATACTATTGTCCACCATTATCTGTGTGTTCACTTGGCCACTATATCATTCGTTATGGAGCCGATTCGGAAAACGTGACACCTTAGCGGCCATCATGATGACTTTATTGTTATTGGTGGCACTAATTCTACCAATGGCTTATTTGGCCGCCAATTTTGCAGATTTTACAGCGACTTTAGTCAATCAATTCCAGCCTATATTGCAGAGTCTGCAACCGCATGCGCCTGACTGGATGCGCAATTTACCCATTATTGGTGGTCAGGTAAGTGAGGCTTGGGAGCGCGCAGCCGTTAGCCACGAAGAGCTGATGAAGTTGGTCAGTCAGTACTACGAGCCACTTCGAACATTCAGTCTGCAAGCAGTCCAGTTAGTCATGGGTGGTTTGATGCAATTAATATTGGTGGTATTTATCGCGTTCTTCTTTTATCGGGATGGTGCGCGCTTGGGGGCAGGCTTGATGACGATTGCACATAAGCTTGGTGGTGAGTTAGGTAGAGAAGTATTGACCCTTTCGCGTGGCACAGTGCGGGCTGTCATGCTTGGTATTTTCGGTACGGCATTGGCGCAAGCCTTGGTGGCATTGGTTGGATTTGAGGTTGCTGGAGTGCCATTGCCTTTGTTGTTAGCAGCCATCACATTTTTTCTGTCGGTAATTCCAGTTGGGCCTCCATTAGTTTGGGGAGGCGCTTCATTATGGTTATATGGCCACGGTGAGCCTGGCTGGGCACTGTTCATGTTTTTATATGGCTTGCTGGTTATAAGTACTGTTGATAATGTAGTAAAACCTATTTTAATTAGCCATTCATCGCATCTACCTATATTGCTTGTGGTGTTGGGGGTTTTAGGAGGTATCGTTGCTTTTGGTTTTATTGGTATTTTCTTTGGGCCTACCTTGCTAGCGGTCGCGTTGACGCTGGTCAAGCACTGGATCGATTTACATAACCAGAAAGTTCACTAACGCCATGATAGAAACCGATCGTTTAATTGCGCCTGAAAGCGAAGATAGTCAAGAAGAGGTGCTAGAACGCGCGTTGCGCCCTAAGGTGTTGGACGAGTACATCGGCCAAGAAAAAGCCCGTGAACAATTAGAGATTTTTATCAATGCAGCACGTGGTCGTAATGAGGCGCTCGATCATGTGCTGCTGTTTGGGCCACCGGGTTTAGGCAAAACAACGTTGGCACATATTATCGCTAAGGAGATGGGCGTGAATATGCGCCAAACCTCAGGCCCCGTCTTAGAGCGCGCTGGCGATTTAGCGGCACTTCTGACCAATTTAGAGCCCAATGACGTGTTATTTATTGATGAAATTCATAGGCTGTCACCAGTAGTAGAAGAGATTTTATACCCAGCGATGGAAGATTACCGCTTGGATATTATGATTGGTGAAGGGCCATCAGCGCGCAGTGTGCGTCTTGATTTGCCTCCATTTACGCTAGTAGGTGCGACTACGCGCGCAGGGATGCTCACCAATCCATTGCGGGATCGTTTCGGTATTGTGTCGCGTTTAGAATTTTACACCGCAGAAGAACTGGGCCGGATTGTGCATAGAAGTGCTGGGTTATTGGCGGTGGAAATGGTCGATACGGGCGCATTTGAAATTGCTAAGCGTTCGCGTGGCACGCCACGGATTGCCAACCGTTTATTGCGACGAGTGCGTGATTACGCACAAGTTAAAGGTGACGGAACCGTGTCAGCCTCGATAGCCGATGCAGCACTCAAAATGCTAGATGTGGATAAGTTGGGCTTTGATGTAATGGATAGAAAGTTATTGTTGGCGGTATTAGAGAAATTCGGAGGCGGGCCAGTTGGTTTAGATAATCTGGCAGCGGCTATCGGCGAGGAGCGCGACACAATTGAAGATGTGTTAGAGCCTTATTTAATTCAGCAAGGGTATTTAATGCGGACTCCACGCGGACGCATCGCCACCAGCCTAGCCTATCAGCATTTTGATTTACCTATGCCGAAACATTTGAGCGGTGAGGTTTGGTCGGAGTGAGTCAGTTTAATTGGCCGCTGCGCGTTTATTACGAAGACACCGATAGTGGTGGCGTGGTCTACCATTCTAATTATCTCAATTTTATGGAGCGCGCTAGAACTGAATGGTTACGTTCATTAGGCTTTGAACAGCCTATACTAAAGACTGACTTAGGTATTATTTTTGTGGTCCATAGTATGACGCTGGTTTTTAAATCGCCAGCCTACTTCAACGATCTGCTGGAAATTAGAGCACGTTTACTTAAAATAGGTCATGGCAGCATCGAGTTTATACAAAGTGTGGCACGTGACGATCAGCTGTTAGTTGAAGCTACAGTTAAATTGGCTTGTGTTGATGCTGTAAGCTTTAAGCCAATAGGAATTCCTGCAATTATTAAACAAGCAATGAAGAACATGGAGCAGTTATGAATTTAGGTAATGATATGTCAATATTTACGCTAATCTCTGGTGCCAGCCTACCAGTGCAATTGGTGATAGTGATTTTGCTGATAACCTCATTATTTTCTTGGTGGTATATTTTTATCAAAGTAGCCACGATTAAACGCGCGGAAAAAGATGCCGTGGATTTTGAAAACGCATTTTGGTCAGGCGGTGATCTCAATAAATTATTTGAGAGTCTAAGCGCCAACCGCCGTAAAACACAGGGTATGGCCAGTATATTTGAAGCAGGATTTAAAGAATGCGCACGTCATAAACAGCAAACGCGTATGGAAATGTCTGATGTAATGGAAGGCTCTCAACGCGCGATGCGCGCAGCTTATAACCGTGAATTAGATGACTTAGACGCACATCTACCATTCTTGGCCTCGGTGGGTTCGGTTAGTCCTTACATAGGTTTGTTTGGTACGGTGTGGGGCATTATGAATGCATTTAGAGGTTTGTCTAATGTAGCTCAGGCAACATTAAGTCAAGTGGCACCAGGCATTGCTGAAGCCTTGGTTGCTACTGCGATTGGATTATTTGCGGCGATCCCAGCGGTAGTGGCTTATAACCGTTTCGCGTCTAGCGTTGACCGCCTATCGGTTAGGTACGAAAGTTTTATGGAAGAATTTACCAATATTTTGCAACGTAAGTCTTAAGGATATCCGGCGATGTCACGAACTCGTAAACGCCGTTTGATGAATCAAATTAATGTGGTGCCCTATATTGATGTGACCTTGGTGTTATTGGTTATTTTTATGGTGACTGCACCAATGACCAATCCAGGCGTAGTTGATTTGCCCAAAGTGGGGCAAGCATTAAAGCAACCTCAGATACCGCCAGTAGTGCTTACTATCAAACTTAACAATAAAATTGAGCTAGACAATAAAGCCATGGCGCGTGACGAATTGTTGTTGGCAGTCAGGCAGGCGTTAAGTAAATCGCCCGAGCGCTCTGTGGTGATAGCTGCCGATAAAAATGTGAAATATGACGATGTCATCAGTGTGATGGATTTACTTAAACAAAATAAAGTGGATAAAGTTGGCCTTCTATTAGCGCCGACTAAATAATTACCATGCTACGTCAGCGGGAAAAAACCGTTTCATGGAAAGCTGGCGCTTTGTCAGTAGGTGTTCATGGCTTGCTGATAATAGGGCTCTTGATCTCAGTAAACTGGAAAACCAAACATGCAAGCACTATCGCAGAAGTTGAGTTGTGGGATAGTTTACCTACGGTTGCCGCACACCCACCTCCCCCAGAGCCAACCCCTGAGGTCCAAGAAAAGCCAAAACCTGAACCAATAATCAAGCAAGAACCCTTACCAAAAGTGGAAGAGCCGCTGTCAAAAGAGCCTGTAGTAGATATTGCGCTGGATAAAAAATTAAAAGCGTTGGAACAAAAAAAGAGTGATAACAAGCTTAAGCTAGAGCAAAGTAAAAAGCTGGAAGCACTGAAGCAGGATATGCTTAAAGATGACCAACTGGTTAAAGACAAGTTGTTAAAAGAGCAGAAGCAGAAGCAACAAAATGATGCGATTAAAAAACTCGCTCAAGACATGCTGGCTGAAGATAAAGCTACTGGGGTTGAGCAAGCCAATATAGCTAAAGCATCGGCAAGCGCTGGTGCCATTGATGAATTTCAAACCAAAATACGTAATAAAATTCGTAGTAATGTGAATAAATCCTTGTGTGGTAATGGAAACCCAGAGCTTAAGTTTGAGATTGGTTTGCTGCCAACTGGCCAGTTAAATGGCAGCCCTAAGCTGATTAAATCTAGTGGAAATCCTAGTTGTGACAATGCTGTGGAGCGTGCCATTATGGCTTCTGAGCCACTACCTTTACCTAAAGACATTAACCTGTTTAATCAGTTTAGAAGCCTTAAGTTAACCTTTCGCCCCAACGAGGCTAATTAGAGAACTTCTTTTGTGATAACTTGTGTTTCTATTAGTTAATATGTAATAAATTGTAACTAGGATGATATCAACACGCGATTGCAGTAAAATTTACGCTAGCTTTAAGATTACGCCAACTAAAAACATTAAGCTGACCATAAACAGAGCCATAACTAGACCATGAACATACTAAAATTGACTGCCCTAAAATGGGTTATATATTGCACGGTATTGCTCACCTCATCACTGGCTCATGCTGCCTTGGAAATAGAGATTAGCGGCGGAGGTGCGCAGCAGGTGCCGATTGCTATCGTGCCGTTTGCGCAAGCCAATAGTCAAGATAATATCAGCACTATCATTGCAGCAGATTTGCGGAGAAGTGGCATGTTTCGCGTTTTGGAAACTGGTGGTGTGGTTAGCCGGCCAAGCGATATTGCACAAATCAAATACGCTGAATGGGCGGCGTTGCAGGCGCAGGCCATGGCGGTGGGCTCCATAGAAGTGCTGCCAGGTAACCGCCTTAAAGTGAGCTTTAAGTTGGCGGATGTGCTCAAACAAACTCAGTTGGCGGGGATGGAATACAATATAGCGCCTGGTCAATTGCGACTGACGGCACATAAAATAGCGGATGTTATTTATCAAAAATTGACTGGTGAAATCGGCAACGCCGCCAGTCGGATTGCTTATATCAACAAGGCTAAAGGCCGTTATGCCTTGCAGGTGGCGGATGCTGACGGTGAGAATCCGCAAACTGTAGTGTCCTCAGCAGAACCTATTATTTCACCAGATTGGTCACCAGACGGCACCAAGATTGCGTATGTTTCATTTGAAAAGAAAAAACCTGTGATTTACATACAGTCATTAATGACAGGGCAACGTATGATTTTGGCTAATTTCAAGGGAAATAATAGTGCCCCTGCATGGTCTCCAGATGGCACTAAGCTTGCAATTGTGCTCACTTACGCTGCCAACTCTCAAGTCTATATCATCAATGCTGATGGAACAGATTTGAAATTACTGACAAAGAGTAATGCCATCGATACCGAGCCGACTTGGTCGCCGGATGCTAAGTGGATATATTTCAGCTCGGATCGTGGTGGTAGCCCTCAGATATATAAGGTTTCTGCCATGGGCGGTGAAGCGCAACGCGTGACCTTTGAGGGTAGTTATAACTTGAGCCCACATTTTTCGCCAGATGGTAAGCTACTGGCAATGATACGTAATGATGGCGGTAAATTTCGTGTGGCCTTGCAAGATTTAAGCAATGGTCAGGTGCAGTTGTTGAGCGAAGGTGCGCAAGATGAATCACCGAGTTTCGCTCCCAATGGCCGTATGTTGCTCTATGCCACACGCTTAGGAATACGTGGTACTTTGGCGGCTGTGTCATCTGATGGGCGTATTAAGCAACGACTAAGTGAGTCCGGTGGTGATGTGCGTGAGCCAACTTGGGGCCCACTCATTAATTAAGTGTAAAAAAAATCGTTGTATGCAATTTATGTTATTTTTGGTTTGTTAAAAAAGTAGTATCTAAAGGAGAGCAGTATGAATAAAGTCATTTTGAATAAAAAATTATTAGGTAGCTTAATGTTGGCTTTGGTATTGACCGCTTGTAAAAGCGCGCCAATGGTTGAAAAGCCAGCCGCAGTTGAAGATAAAAGTGCCAGTGCACCCAAAGCGCCAGCTAATGGTGCAGATTCTTCAGCCATCAAAGAAGTAGTCATTGATAGCCAGGCTAAAGGTAATAGTCCATTAAAAGATCCAAGCAATATTTTATCGAAGCGTAATATTTATTTTGATTTTGATAGCGACGCAGTCAAGGCTGAATTCCGTCCACTGATTGAAGCTCACGCTAAATATTTACTTGCACATGCTGATGCAAAAGTTGCTTTACAAGGCAATACTGACGAGCGCGGCACCCGTGAATACAATTTGGCATTAGGTCAACGTCGTTCAGTATCAGTTAAGAAATCACTTAACTTACTAGGTGTGCAAGATAAGCAAATTGAAACTGTAAGCTATGGTGAAGAAAAGGCCACTGCTGGTTGCGCAAACGATGCATGTTATAAACTGAATCGTCGCGTAGACATTGCTTACGAGAACGATTAAGTTATTCGTATTGTTATAGTCTAAATATATTAATTAATAAGATAGAAATGATGAAAAAACTGATTCTGGTTAGCCTGCTGATAAGCACACAGTTGTTTGCAGCAGGCGCTCACGCAGCGTTGTTTGATGATGCGGAAGCGCGTAAGAAAATCCTAGAAGTTGAGGCAGTTATGCAAAGCCAGAATCAGGCATCACAAGCGACTTTAGCTAAGCTACTGCAAAGTCAGCAGGCCCTTGAGCAGCGTGTATTGGCAATAGAAGCCATTACCAAAGGCCAAGTGTTAGGTGATATGTTGAACCAAATTGAAGCGCTCAAACAAGATGTAGCAAAGCTTAAAGGACAGCTTGAATTTGCCAGTCATAATGTAGACGCCACGCAACAACGCCAAAAAGATTTATATACCGATACTGACGCGCGTTTACGTAAACTGGAATCCAGTCCAGCGCCTACTCCTGCCACTGCAGTAGAAGCCAGTGCACCAGGGGAAGTGATCGCAGCAACACCCGGTAAGAATACTCAAGAATTTCAGTTGATAGAGCTTGCAAACGGCTTGTCCAAAGAGTCTAAGTTTAAAGATGCCTTTAGCGCTTATGATAAATTTTTAAAAGAGTATCCGAATAGTGCTTTGGCTGCTGAAGCTACGTACGGCTTAGGATATACGCAATTTGCGTTAAAGAACTATAAATCAGCAATTGCTACCCAGCAGAAGCTGATAGATCAGCATCCAGAGAGCCCTAAAGTGCCGGATGCTTTGTTTAATATGGCCAATAGCCAAATTCAACTCGGTTTGCTCCCTAACGCTAAAAAGACTTTGCATGACTTAATTGCCAAGTTTCCTAATAGCGAAGTGACCCCTATAGCGCAAAAGCGGCTCAAAGTGTTAGAGAGCATTAAGTAAGAGTCACAGTCAAAACAGCAACTTAAGCTGATTTAAGTTAAAATGGCGCCAATCAAAATGTTGGCGCTTTTTTATAGTCCTTAAATATTCAATGAAACTCAAAATTCACGAAATTTTTCATTCACTCCAAGGCGAGTCATCCCGCGTGGGACTGCCTACTGTATTCGTACGCCTTACTGGTTGCCCGATGCGTTGCGTATATTGTGATACCGCTTATGCTTTTAGTGGTGGCAGCAATATTGAAATTGCGGACATTTTGGCTAAAGTGGCAGAATTTTCTACTCCTTATGTGACAGTCACTGGCGGCGAACCGTTAGCGCAAAAAGACTGCCTAGTATTATTGAGGCAGTTATGTGATGCGGGTTACAGTGTGTCCTTAGAAACTGGCGGCGCCATTGATATAGGTCCAGTAGATGACCGTGTTTCAGTAATCTTAGATGTGAAAACGCCTGGCTCCGGTGAAGAAAAGAACAATCTATGGGAAAATTTATCTCATCTAAAAGCGAGCGATGAAGTTAAGTTTGTCTTGTGTGACTATGCCGACTACCAGTGGGCTAAGCAGATGTTGACTAAATATAAGCTGGTCGAAAAGTGTCCAGTTTTGTTCTCGCCGGTTTATAGTCAGGTCAACCCAACCCAACTTGCTGAATGGGTGTTAGCGGATAAATTGCCTGTACGTATGCAGTTGCAATTACATAAAATATTGTGGGGCGAAAAGCCGGGTGTTTAATGAATAATACTAAAAATATTAATACCAACGACTTGGTAGCAGCTAAGCCTAAAGCGGTTGTATTGCTTTCGGGTGGTCTAGATTCTGCAACAGTATTAGCTTATGCACGTAAGTTAGGTTTCGACTGTTATTGCCTAAGCTTAGACTATCATCAGCGCCATATTGCTGAATTGGACGCAGCTAAAAATGTAGCGAGCGTTATGGGTGCTACATTGCATAAAACCGCGCAATTAGACTTATCTTTATTCGGCGGTTCTGCACTGACCGATGATGCGATTGCAGTGCCTGAAATGGAAACTGAAGGCATTCCGGTGACCTATGTGCCAGCTCGTAATACCATTATGTTGTCTTTGGCATTGGCATGGGCTGAGGTCTTGCGTAGTCAGGATATTTTTATTGGTGTTAATGCACTTGATTACTCTGGATATCCAGATTGCCGTGGTGAATATGTAAAAGCCTTTCAAGATATGGCCAATTTAGCGACTAAAAGTGCAGTTGAGGGTCAAACCATTACGATACATGCGCCACTAATTGATATGACTAAAGCTGAAATTATTGGACTAGGTACTTCATTAGGGGTTGATTATGCGATGACGGTCTCATGCTATCAAGCAGATGCTCATGGAGAAGCTTGTGGCTTATGTGACTCATGTCGATTAAGGCGAGAAGGATTTATTGCGGCAGGTCTAGCGGACCCTACGCGTTACAGAAAACAGTCGTGAATGTGGATTAAGAAGAAATATTAGATATAAATCAGTACAAGCTATATAAACTTCTTGCCAAAACATCTACAAATTACGTATAATCCGCGGCTTTCTGCAATATATTTTCAATAAAGAGAACACAGATTATGGTTATTATTCGTT